>OLGD01000137.1_pt1 | contig 145393 bp, 103 predicted proteins | sample 1605311 | NCBI WGS metagenome assembly OLGD01 (sample SAMEA3888917, study PRJEB22519) | human gut metagenome | biome: human gut; feature: human-associated habitat; material: faeces | place: Denmark | collected 2010 | reverse complement strand
TCGAATTAAACCACATGCTCCACCGCTTGTGCGGGTCCCCGTCAATTCCTTTGAGTTTTAATCTTGCGACCGTACTCCCCAGGCGGAATGCTTATTGTGTTAACTGCGTCACTGAATTCCTCCAACAACTAGCATTCATCGTTTACAGCATGGACTACCAGGGTATCTAATCCTGTTTGATCCCCATGCTTTCGTGCCTCAGCGTCAATCAATGCCCAGATAGCCGCCTTCGCCTCTGGTGTTCTACCCAATATCTACGAATTTCACCTCTACACTGGGTATTCCGCTATCCTCTGCATCATTCTAGCTAAATAGTCATAATGGCAATTCCGAGGTTGAGCCCCGGCATTTCACCACTATCTTACTTAACCGCCTACACACCCTTTACGCCCAGTAATTCCGAACAACGCTCGCCCCCTTCGTATTACCGCGGCTGCTGGCACGAAGTTTGCCGGGGCTTCTTCTGGTGTTACCGTCATCATCTTCACACCCGAAAGAGCTTTACAATTCGAAAACCTTCTCACTCACGCGGCATGGCTGGGTCAGAGTTGCCTCCATTGCCCAATATTCCTCACTGCTGCCTCCCGTAGGAGTCTGGACCGTGTCTCAGTTCCAATGTGGCTGATCGTCCTCTCAGACCAGCTATAGATCGTAGGTTTGGTAGGCCTTTACCCCACCAACTGCCTAATCTACCGCGGGCCGACCTCTTAGCAATAAATCTTTCCCCCTCAGGGCGTATGCGGTATTAGCATCCGTTTCCAGATGTTATCCCCCACTAAAAGGCACGTTCCCACGTGTTACTCACCAGTGCGCTACTCTCATTATATGGTGCAAGCACCACACAAATCCCGTTCAACTTGCATGTGTTAAGCCTGCCGCCAGCGTTCGTTCTGAGCCAGGATCAAACTCTCATATTAAATTTAATCCTGTCTGTCATTACTACTCTAAAGAATTTCCTCTAGGTTCCTTAATATACAGACTTATATAATCTCCTCAGATCATACCGTCCGCATATCCTCTAGTTACATATTCACATTTTACTCATATAACTGCGCCCCTCAGGGCCGCCCGGCATTGTTACGTTGTCGTCTCAACGTCGGTGAGTGGGTTTATAGAAAATTATTCGCCATCTGTCAACACAAAAAATGCATTTTTTTTGTTTTTTTCCATCTTTTTTATAACTCATTGAATAAATTTGAATTTTTTTCACGCATTTTTCCGGCGCAGATTTACGGACAGTAAAGTTGTATTTTCATTCCGATACAGAAGCGCATATATTATATAGTGGAAATTATTTCCGAAACGGAACAAAACCACGACAACGGACACCGAATCTCCCAACATTTGCTTTTCTTTTTCCCCCGTATCTGATATAATCCGTCAATAACCAATTTAAGAGACTGATAAAAAATGGCTTTTACTTTTTTTACGCTCGGCGGACGGCAGTTTTGGGAAGATATATACGTCTATCAAAAATGGCGGATTCAGCGGAATTGCATTACAAAACACTATCGTCTGCTCGACAACTGGGACATTCGTCGTGCCGGCGGAAGTTTTGAACAATGCAGCAGGGCACTGACCCGCTGTGCCGAAATCTTCCAGCTGACGCCGCCGAAAACGAAGGCGGTTGTCCTGCTGCACGAACTGGCGGGAAACAAAAACCAGTTTAATCAAATGGTTAAAATGGCAGAATCGGCAGGTTTTTCCGCCATCGCCGTTAATTATCCGTCCACCCGCAAAGAACTGCGGGCACACGTTCGTCAGCTTGAATTGCTGCTCAACAGCCTTGAATATGTCAAAGAGGTTTCCTTCATCACCGCAGGAATCGGCGGACTGCTGGTCAGACTGTTGCTGGCTGCCGATTCGCAATGGAAGAAAAAAATCAAAACCGGACGAATCGTCCAGATTGATCCGCCGAATCGCGGATTCCGGTTATGGGAACGGCTGAGCGACAGCAAAATCGCCGCCCTGTTCCTCGGGCCGTCGATAAAAAGCTGCGATTCGCATAAGGTTGTCAAAATTCCGCGTTTTCCCGATACGACAGAGTTCGGCATCATCAACACACACAACCGGATTGCGGATATGCTGAAAGATTCGCTTCCCGACCGTTGGAGAATCTTTTTTCCGCAAATCGGCGATTCGTTTCTGCCGGGCGCAAAGGGCATGATTGATATCAAAACATGGAAGACGAATCCGGCGGCGGACGACAAGACGATTCGCGCCTGTAAAAATTTTTTGCTGAACGGGAAATTTTGAAAAAACGACAAAGGCGAAAAAATAAAAAAACTGTAACAATCTTTTGCGTTTTTTTGTGTTATACTGGCTAAAAATAGGAGTGGTGTATATGAAGGCAATCTTGATCAACGTGGGGATACTGCTGGCTTTGGCCGCTATGTATTACTTTGATTTTTGGTCATTATTTACTTTCAAAAACGCCTTCTGGTACGCTTTCGGGCTGGTGATTATTGTGTTGTTGATCGGGTTAAAAGTATTAGGTAATCCCTTTGGGAAAAGGAAATGACGATGACTGGAAAATTAAAACAACAATTGATTTTTGGGCTCCTGGCATGGGGATTATTTGCATCTTTACCGAATACCGCTCATGCACAGAAATGGCTCGGCACCGTGGGCAGCGCACAGAACGGCCTGCTCGGGGACACCGTCGGCGCCCAAATGATAAGGGCGGGCGGGCAAGAGGCCGTAGATCAGGCCGCAGCCATAGCCGGCTATGAATCAGAAAACATTAAAGCTGTTTCTTTCCAAGATGCCAAAGATTTGGCGGCAAAAGGATCCGGTTTGAACAACGTATCCGGTGCGGCTAATGCGGCAGCTGCACGGTACAAAGGATCTGACGGCTTCTTTTCCGGCGTATGGAATGTTGTCAGCGGTGCTGCTCAGGATGTATTCCGATCCTCGGATGAAATCTCTGCCGACCTCGAGCAATACAGAAATGCCGAAACGGCAGCCAATATAGATGCGGCGGTAGCTACCGCCAAAGACATTCAGGGCGACGGTTCCAATATCTTGACCGGCAATCTGAAATCCATTCCCGACAAACTTGATCAGCTTGATCAGGCAGCTAATGCCGTTGCCATTTACGAAACCCCGGAAGGACAAAAGATTTACATGGACAAAGACATGAAGTCCATCGGCGGGCTGATGGACGGATGCGTTCCGCTGCCGCTCAAGCTTGAACAGAGCAGGAAATGCATTCTGTGTCCGCTGTTTGTCATTTTGTTCAACACCGCACAGACAATGAGCATTGCTTCTTACAACGCACTGGCGGCAGGATTTAAGAATCTGCTTCTGATCGGCTTTGCCCTTTATGTTGCGTTTGTCACGCTCAAGCAGGTCAGTTCCTTTACCAAGCAGGACGGGCCGAAATATATTTCCGACCTGTTGACCATGAGCTTTAAAATCCTTCTGGCCTATCTGGTTCTGACCCATGTGCAGGAACTGTACCGGCTGATTCTTGAGCCGTTGTTGAACGCGGCGATGGAATTCGGCGGCAGTTTCCTGTTCCGCAGCGCAGACAGCAATTCGTCCTCCTCCTTTATGGCCTGTGCCTCAGCCACTCAGCTGGGCGACGGCGTAACGATTGCCAAGGGATACTATTCAGCCGGACTGTTTGCCAAGGTTGACTGTTTCGTCCGTTCGGTACAGCAGGAACTGGCGGTCGCCACTTCCATCGGCAGTTCGCTGATGTGTGTTGCCCAAAACGAAGCCAGCCACTGGTTCGGTCTCCCGGATCTGACAATGCTGTTCAGCGGCCTGATTATCTGGTGCTTCAGCTGGCTGGTCTGCCTGGCTTTCGGCTTCTATCTGATCGACGCCGTGGTCAGACTCGGCGTGGTCGGCGGACTGATGCCGTTCCTGATTGCGGCATGGCCGTTCAAGCTGACTTCCCAATACACAAGCACCGGCTGGAAAATGTTTATGAATACGTTTTTCACGTTCGTTTTCCTGGGATTGGTCGTCAGCGTCAACATTGAGCTCGGACTGCAGGCCGTTACCGGAGGCGAAGGCGGTTATGATAAAATTATGGAGTTGGTCAATGCAAACGAAGTAAAGCCGTTGGTCGACATTATGAGCATCGGTCTGATGGGGCTGTTGTTCCTGATTTTGTGCTGCATTTTCGGCTTTAAGCTCTGCGGCGAAGCCGTCAGCCTTGCTTCGCAGATGAGCGGCGGACAGGGCGGCACCATCGGTTCGCACATAGCTTCTCTCGGCGCCGGCGCCGCCAAATGGGGGGCGGTCAATACCGGCAAAGCCGTCGGCAAAACGGCCAAATCCGTTGGCGAAGCTTCCGGCGTTAACGACAAGATAAGACAAGGCAAAGAAGTTGTCGGACGCAAAATGTACAACGGCATGGCCGCGGTCGGCAGACGTCTGGGACTGAAAGGCGCAGCAGGAAGCGGCGGCGGACAAGGCAGCGGCGGCGGAAACGGCGGCGGAAGCGGCGGCAACGGACAGGGTGGAAACGGCAGCGGAAACGCGACGGCACAGAACCGCGGCAACACTACGCCTCAAAATGGTTCCGGACAGAGAACTCCGGGAGAGGCCGCAAATACGCAGAATGCGGCAGCCGGACAAGCCGGAGGAGAAGGCGGAGCCGCAGCAGCCGGAGCCACGGCCAACAACACCCAGCCGAACAATCAAAACGGCGGGCAGACGGGACAAGGCCGCGGCAACGGTTCTGCCGGCAGCAATGAAAACGGGAACAGATCAGGCGCCGCTGCCGGTATGAGCTCGGGGGCTGCAGCCAATGCAAATTCCGGCGTAGAGAACCCGGGATCGGGCAACGGTCAAAATGCGGGCAGCGGGCAGAACGCAGGCACGGGCGGCGAAGGACAGCCGGCAAACGACGGCGGCGCAAGCGCGGCCGGTCCGAGGGAAAACAACGCCCAAGAACAGGCAAACCAGATCGTCAACAGTTCGAAGGAGAAAATCGCCGCGGCGGCGCAAAACACGGCTGCCGAAAAAGGCGGTTCCTCCGGAAAACCGGGCAAGGTTGAAAGCCCGAACAAAAACGGCAAGAAAGACGATAAAAAAGACAATGCGGCCGAGAAAAAGGCCCAAGCCCAGATCGAAGAACTGCAGCGCGCCATCAGCGGTCTTGAGCTTGAGAAAAAAGAACTGGAGAAGCAGCTCCGGAATCTGGGCGGCAAACCTGCCGCCGGAAATGCGACCGGTTCGAACGACGAATTGCAGAAAAAGATGAAAAAGCTCGAAGAAGACAAGCAAAAAGCGGAAAGCCTGTTGGAAGCTCTGAAAAACCAGAAATAAGAGAGAAAGGGACTACCGATGGTGAAAAACATTAACATAGCAAAATTTTGGAAATTGCTGATCCTTATTCCGGCAGTGTTACTGTTGTTTGCCTGTTCGGGAGTTGAAGGCAACAATTCGGCGGTTGACGAAACCTTGGAGGACAATGCGGCTCAGGAGGTCAAGCACCGGGAATGCTGGCAGGCCGCGGTCGTCGGCGCCATTTACGACACCACCAGCCATATCACCATGGGCATGTACAGCCACATGACTCAGGGCGCAATGGCGTTGATGATGGTAGCCTTTGCCGTTTGGCTTTCTTTCAGAATCATGAAACACGTCAGTTCGTTTACCGAAGAATCTCCGGCCGAAGTGTGGACAGAGGTAATGAAGAAATTTTTCCTCTGCTTTGTCTGCGGGCTGCTTGCCACCTCAAGCACCGGCGTCATATGGGTGTTAAACTCCGTTATTTTCCCCATCTACAACGCATTTCTTGAACTCGGCAGCGAAATGCTAAGGCATTTTTCCGACTCGGCGGGCGGAGGCAGCGACAACATGCAATGGAACGGCAGAATGCTTTTCATACCTTTTACCGGAGAAGTGGAAGCAAACTACAAGGTAGCCTGCACGGTTTCCAACATGGATCCGGCAACGCCGGAGGGTTTCCCGACAGCGCCAAAGCAGATGATGGAATGCATGGTCTGCGCCGTCAACGAACGGTTGAACTTCGGCTTTAAACTCGGCTGGGTCATCATTACCCAACCCGGTTTTATGGCGCTGATCTGCGGATTGATCATGATTCTCCTGTTTTCGTTCATTAAGATCGGTTTCGTCTTTTATCTGGTAGACAGCATCTTCCGTTTTGCCATGATGGTTCTGATCATGCCGATTCTTATCATGGCCTATGCTTTCAAACCGACCAGGGGCTGGACCGCAACCGGATTTAAAACCATACTTAATTCCGCCGCTTTCATGATGTGCATTGCCATTGTCATTTTAATGGCGCTGGCGGCAGTTCAGCAGATTTTGGTCGACAACAGGGAACTCTTCGAGGGCGACGAAACGTCGCTGGCAGATTTCAGCAAACCGTTGCTGATGTTAATGCTGGTCGCGTTCCTGCTGGTCGGGGCAATGGACATTGCCAAGACGATTGCCGATGAACTGGTCGGCGGCGGCGGAAACACCAACTTCCAGAAGAGAGTCGCCAAAATGGGCCTGGCCGTCCTGACATGGGCCGGCATCGGCGTCGGCAAGAAAATCGCCGGTACGGCGATGAAAGCCGGAGCCGCGCATTCTTCCAAGATCCGGGCAATGCAAGGGAGTTACAAAGGTGTAAGATCCAAATTACGCTCTTTGGCCGGAGAAGACGACGAAGACGAAAGTTAGAGAAAGGGTAAAAAAGTGACAAAGCAGACTAACATATTTAACAAGCTGAAAGCAAATCTTAAGGTCTTGCTGCCGGTTTGCTTTGCGCTGATGATAAGCGTCGGCAGCGCTTCCGCCGAGCCGACTTATCAGATATCCGAAGCGGACATCGTCGGACAAATATCTCAGACGCCGTCGGGAAATTCGCAGGTTTTCCGTCAGCAGCCGGACAATTCGACCGGAGGTTCCACCGCTTTCGACCGCGAAGTGCGGCAGTTCAAACGGGCTTTAAACAATTCGCTTACCGGTCAGGGACACGGCCTCGGCACTTATGCCAAAAGTCTGGTCGGCGACGGCTTAAATGCCGGGCTGAATTTTCTCGACGAAGGATTGACGAACATATTCAGTTCGGTCGAATCGTCTTTGCCGAACGGTTGGATTAAAGATCTTCTGGTTACGTACAACCCGGTCTATCAAGTCACGAAATTTGCCTCCAAAGCGGTCGTTAAAATTGCCAAGTTCGCTACCGGCATAGTTTTCGGTGTTTCCAACCGGGAATGCAACAAAGAAAGAATGGACGCCATTTACAAATCGGGCTGCTATGCCTGCGACGTGGTTACGGCCCTGATCGGCAGCTTCATGAACGCGTGCACTTACCTGTACGACGTCGCCAAAGAGGCCGGCAGCAAGATCCTGTGGGTCGGCGTCATGCTCTGGGTTGCCTTTTATGTCCTGCAGCAGCTGTCTTCGCTCAAAAACCTCGAGCCGTCGGCAATGGTCAACGAACTGTTGATTATGGCCTTTAAAGTACTGGGCGCTTATCTGGTGATCAATGCCGGGATCGACTTCTTTATCAGTTACGCGATCGTGCCGTTTATGAACTTTGGCGCCCAGTTCGGCATTGCCATGCTGGCCAGCGCCTCCGCCGGCAGCGGGTTGGACATCTTCGGCAAGATTCAGCTTGACAGCGCCTATGCGTTCCAAGACGGGCCGATTCCGGCTTATTTCCTCAACCAGCTGCAGCAGTATATCGCCGCCGTCGACTATACCGTGTCCACCCATCTTGAAATTGGACATATGCTGACCTGCCACGCCACCCATGCCGGCGCCTATGACTGGAAAATCGCGCGAATCCCCAACATCTGGATCTGGCTCAGCGGCGCCTTTATCTGGTTCATGGGCTTTATGATGACGCTGTCGGTTACCTATTATCTGGTCGACATTTCCTTCAAGCTCGGCTTTGCCATCATCGCGCTGCCGATCACGGTCGGCCTGTGGCCGTTTAACATTACCAAAGGCAAACTCGGCACATGTTTCAGCATTATTTTGAATTCGGCCGGCATTTTGATTTTCCTTGCGATGACCGTTGCGGCGGGGCTGGCGCTTGTCAGCAACGCGCTTGACGCCGGGTCGCAGGAAGCTATGAACGCCAGTATCGACTCCGTTTTGACGAAGGAGATGGACGGCACCACCAAAATGATGACCGCGATCGAAGACGGCGACAACGAATACATTGACGAACAGCTGGCTTTCTGGAGTTTCGGCTGGATCGTGCTTCTGTTTGCCTACCTGTTTGCCATGAAGCTGATCGGCTCAACCAAGAGCGACTATGTCAATCAATTTTTCAGCAGCAAGCTCGCCAAATCCGACCCGATGCACATGGGGCTGACCCAGATGACGGACATGGCCAAACAGCAGGCGGTAAGACCGATCAAGTTTGCCGGAAAAATCGCCAAGCATCAGGCCGGCAAAGGCGTCGACTTCATTGCCGGAAAAATGTTCGGCGGCAAGAAAGACGAAGACAAGGGACTGCTTGACAAGATGGGCGACACCAAAAACAAAGTCGACAACTTAAGCAAAGGCAAATTTGACGACGAAGGACAAAACAAGAAAAAACCGTCCACCATGGAAAGCGCGAAGGCGATGACCGGTCTTGACGCCGACAAAGACAAAAAGGCCAGAGAAGCGCAAAGCAAAGGCAGCGGTTCAGGCGGCAGCGGCGGCGCCGGACAGGGCATGCAGCAGGCCGGACAAGCCATGCAGCAGGCCGGACAGGGCATGCAGCAAACCGCAGACGCCATCGACCAGAGTCTCGGAGCTGCGGATCAAAGCGTCAAAGCCGGTAACCAAGCCGTTCAGGGTGTAGCCCGTGCCGGCAGCGCCGCCACTTTAGGCTTAGCCGCTCCGATCACGGAAACGGCGGCGGCTACCAGTACTGTGGCTTCAACGGCAGCCTCTGCCGGACTGAACGCCGGAAGACTGGCGGCCAAGGCCATGAAGACCATGGGAAAGGTCATGGAAAAAACCGGTAAGGCAATGGAAAAAGCGGGCAAAGGCATGAATAAAATGCAAAAGGTAGCCAACAAGCTGCAAAAAGCGGGGCAAACGGTCAACAAATTTGCCGACAAAGTGGAAAAAAACATCGACAAAACAAACAAAGCCCTTAAAAACGCGGCAGAAGGCTCCGATGCCGAACAGCAGCAGGAACAACGCAACGGTGACATGATCGGCGGCGCCGCAAACAAAACTTTCGGAACCGGGAACAAAAAGAAATAGGTGGAAGCGATGACGATGACAGCGACATATAAAAGAAAAGGCATAAAAGGAATCGTATTTGCTGCGATGCTTGCATTTGCCGCTTTAACCTCATTTGGTGCCGAAGCGGCCAGCTCCTGTACCGTCAAATACAGCGGCGGCAACGTGACTCCCGAATGTCCGGACGGCAGAAAAGCCCGTTATGACATCAGTCCGAAATGCATTGAAGACGCCAATAAGGCGGCCGGCAACTGCCTGAACACGATGCCGGTCACCAACGTCGCCCGCATTCCGGAAGACGTCTGCCACCGCGGAGAGGGCTGGAGCCGCAAACGCAACCACAACGGCATGGACTATGCCGCAGGAATGGGCACCGCGGTAACGGCGGCCATGGACGGCACCATCACCAGATACTCCTTCGGCGTTTCCGAACCGGCACGCGGCGTCTGCCAAAGCAGCGGCGGCGGGTACGGCAACGTCGTATATATTGAGCATAAAGGCTGTGACGGTACTTATACGACCCGTTACGGGCACCTGACCAACAAACCCGTTCCCGGCTTAAGAGAAGGTTCAAAAGTCAAAAAAGGCGACCTGATCGGATATGTCGGCGGCACCGGCGGCGCCTGCGGACGCCCTCACCTGCACTTTGAGCTGCGGGGACCGGGCGACGCGCTGGTCAACCCGATGTGCGATCAGGTTCAGGGAATCTGCAACTGCAAAACGCCGGTTCCGTCCAGCGGTCTGTCAAAATGCAAAGACGCGACTTTCGCCGCTTCCAGCTCCACGCCGATAGATCCGGCCGCCGGCGTTACCGCGGTTTCGGTCGGCACGGCCAACAATGCCGAAACGCCGGCGAAATCTTCCGCCAGCTGCGCGCCCTATGAAGAGGTCCGCAACAGTTACCGCGAATGGGGCTGCATTTTCTGCAAACCGTTTGAAATTTTGTTCAACACGGCCAGCGTAATGGCCAAAAAGTCGTTTGACAATCTGGCCAAAGCCGTTATCGCGGTGGTGGTAGTGGCGTTTGCCATCTGGCTCTCGTTTGTAACCATCCGCTTCGTTTCGACGATGGAGATCAGAGAACCGCGCATATTTGTCAAAACCCTGCTTAATCAGGCATTCCGCGTACTGGTGGTCGTCATTTTGCTGAACTCCGGCCTAAGTCAGATACTGGCCTTAAGCGTTGATCCGGTCTTTTCCACCGGTCTGAAAGTGGCGCAACTGGCAGGCAAAATTTCCGACACCTGCGATCTCGGCAGCCATAACATTACCATTGTCGGCACCGACAAAGGCGGCCTGTCTCCGTCGATGGGAACGGGCATCCTGTGCACCATCAAAGCCATTCAGGACCAGATCGGAGACATTCTGGCGTTGGGCGAGCTGAGCTGGTGCCTGTCCTGGAGTTCGGAATACCGAGTAATGCTGGTCTTTCCGCATCTGGGCTATCTGCTGACGGCAATACTGTTCTATCTGGGCGGATTTATGTTGTTGTTCATTTATCCGTTTATGCTGGTAGACTGCATCCTGAAACTGTCGATCGCGGTGGCTCTGCTGCCGGCGGCGTTGGGCGCCTTTGCCTTTAAGATTACGGCAAACTACCTGCAGGAAATCTGGAAGATATTCTTAAACGCCATATTCAGTTTCATTTTCCTGTCGCTGATCATTTACATCATCGCTTCAATTGCGGCTGACTCACTGAGCGAGATGATCGGCGGATCCGACGTCGGCATCATCATGAAGTTCTTCTGGTGGATGGCGGAGGTCATCAAAGTCGTCGCCGTCTGCTTCCTCGGTTATGCCGTTTTGGAGGAAATGAAACATTTCGCCGACAGTTTTGCCGGCAGCCTGAAAATCGGTGGAAATGAGGGCATCGGCAGTCCGACCGGCAGCTTCGGGATGGAATTTTTCGCCAAACGGCCGGGCATGGCCGTCGGCAAGCCGATTGCCAAAGGTGCAAAAGCGCTCGGCACGGCCACGGGGAGGGCGATTTCCGAAGGCGTTCACCGCGCATCAATCAACGGCTGGAAACAAGCAGCCGAGGGAAAAACAGTCATCAATCCTTTCAATCCGTTCAGCAGAATTAACAGCGGCATTGAGAAAACACGAGATGAAAACGGTAACGAAGTGTACGATACGACAAGCGCATGGCAGAAACTCCGCGGCAAAAAGGAATATCGGACCTTTACGACGGACGCCAGCGGCAACACCAAAATGAACGTTACCGTTCAGGACAAAAAAGGAAGACGGACGGAGGTCGAAACCGACGCCTATGCCACCGTTACCCGCAAATATGACCGGGACGGCGTCAAGATGCGCGAGGATACGAAAGTCAACGCCGCTCTGCTGAAATACGCGATGAAAAAAGACGGAACCTACAATCCGGAAGTCGTCAGCAATTTCATGCAGAATTCCCTGCTCAGCGAAGAAAACAAACAAATCATGTTTGTTCAGGCGGTGATGAAGGAGCGGATGGGCGAAGCTGCCGAACAAATGGGAGATTCGTTTGAAAGCCGCACGGTAGAAAAAGGACAGGACGAGGAAGGGCGCGAAACCTGGACCGTCAACCAAACCAACCGCGACGGCAGCCGTTCCACCTTCAAGGTTACCTTCGGCGCCAACAACCGCGTTTTGTCGGAATTCAAGAACGTCGACGCCAGCGGCAAGGGCAAAGCGTTTGCCACCGACGGCATCGTTCAGCGGAAGTCTTACATTTCCGTCAAAACCAACGCTGACGGCAGCAAGGAAACCATTGTTGAAAACAGATACGCTTTCAGCAGTTACTACTCCAAGATCGCCAACCGCCCCCTGTACTCAAACGGCGACATGGCGGACAACATTCCGGCCGGAGAGATCATGTTCGGCGAAAAAGACATGAGCAGCTTTGCCCATCAGGTCGGCAAGAAAGGAAACAAAGCTTATACTTTCAGAGAGTTTAACTGACGTTCCTTTCGGTAAATAGTCAAAAAAATGGCAGAAATTTTATTTTCTGCCATTTTTTTTGCACAAAATCGTCATCTTTTGTGCAAATTTCTTGATTAATTCCAAAGTTAGATTATTATTTAGCTAAAATTTAACAATCTGTAACAATGCAAAGGTGGTAATTATGGAAGAAATTATTTTCCCCAACCAGATCAGAATGTACAGAAGACTGCGCGGACGTTCCATGCAGGAACTGGCCGATCATTTGGGCGTCAGTCTGTCGGCCATCTCCAAAATTGAAAAAGGCTATCGCAGAATTGATCAGGAACAGCTGGTAAGAGTGGCGGAGCTTTTGGACTGCCCGATGCAGGACCTGTTCGTCAACGAGCAGAATTCTCAGGAAGACGTCATTCTGTCATGGCGCCGGGAACAGGAAAGAAGAAACAAAATCAACGAAAAGGCCGGCTTGAAAACACTGGGTGCCGGTTTGCGCCAAATCCGCAACGAAAAGAACCTGACACTGATCGAAGTAGCGGAAAGTTCGGACATGACGCTGTCCGTTTATCACCGGATTGAGATGGGACAGCGGGAAGTTTCCGACAAGGAAATGAAAAACATCGCTAAATCGCTCGGATATACGGCCGAAGAACTGAAAGAAGCGATCAAAAATCTGGACGGTAAAGGCATGCTGGACGAAATTATCCAGCGCAACGACGCCAAATACAAGCTACTGTCCAACCCCCGCGGCGCAATTTCCACTTTTGACACGGCTCCGCGCGACAGTCAGAAAGTGCCGGTATACGGCGTTCCGGGCAAAGACGGCAACGTTATCATTGACAACGAAAAAGAAATCAAATGGGTCGGCCGCCCCGCAGTCTTAAACGGCAAAAAAGACGCATACGGACTGAACCTGTGCACGCGGCGTTTGGGCAGTCTGTTGCCGGCCCGCTCCGTTTTGCTTGTCGATCCGCAGGAAGTGGTCAGTGTCGGCGACATCGCCGTTTATCAGATTGACCCCGAAGAAGTAATGGTTGTCAGCATTCGCGAAGACGATAACGGAAAACTTTACGGCATCCGTTGGAATCCGGACGAAAGGATCAAGCTGGACGACAACGACTTAAGCAAACTGCATAAGGTCGTCGCCATTTACTTATAAAATTTTCCCCGCTTCGGCGGGGTTTCTTTTTGCCTTGCCATCGGAAGAAAGAGTTTCAACGCCATACGGCGGCCATGTCCGCCGGTCTTACGACCGCTTGCCGCTTCCCTGTAAAAAAGAAAAAACAAAACGGAGAAAAAAGAGAAGAAAAAAGCAGAAAAGAAAGACCAGATACAAAAAGCGACGAAGGAAAAGACAAACAAGGAAGGGAAATACCGGCAAAAGGGAAAAGACGGGGAAAAAAGCAAACCGGACGGCGGGAAGGAAAAGACGATAAAAAAAAACAGAAAGACGATAGCGAAAAATCCGCCGCGGGAAAAAGCCGGCAAGTCCCAATGCCGGACAGCGAAAACGACGACAGGCGAACAACAACAGACAGGCAAAAGGGAAAAGACGGGGAAAAAAGCAAACCGGACGGCGGGAAGGAAAAGACGATAAAAAAAAACAGAAAGACGATAGCGAAAAATCCGCCGCGGGAAAAAGCCGGCAAGTCCCAATGCCGGACAGCGAAAACGACGACAGGCGAACAACAACAGACAGGCAAAAGGGAAAAGACGGGGAAAAAAGCGAACCGGACGGCGGGAAAAGCAACTAAGGCGACAACGGACGAAGGCAAGTTTCGTTTTTGTCATTCACCTCTCGCCGCTTTCCCGCAAGCAGCGATTTTTTTGCTCTCCGCGTTTGACTGATTGACATTTATGGATTTGACTTTATGTTGTATTCAGTATATTCTATATATATTCTAAAGGGGGGACGACTGTGGCAGACGACATCAACAGCTCGGCGAGTTTCGGCCAAAGCAAAAACGACAGTGAAGAATTGCCGATCATTGTCGCTCAGCGCTTTTTAAACATTTTTCGCCAGCTGCACATTTTCAGCGACGAAAGGCGCGAAGCTTTCAATAAGATGCTGCTGGAACTGCCACCGGAAGTCAAATCCATTTTTCAGAGCCTGCCAGGCGGCACCCCGTTGCAGGAATATATGGAAGATCTGGAGCAAAAAAGCAAAGGGCTTGAGCCGGTCGCACACCACAGCCACCAGAAAAACAGCAATATTTTGCAGGAAGCCCTGTCCGAAAACAGAAGCACGGGGGGAACGACCGGCGGCGAGGGAATCATCAACGGCGACAATTTCGCGCGGATTCTGGCCAGCAGTCTGGCCCAGTCAAACGCCGAAATTATCCGCGAACTGCAAAACACCCGCCCGGCGGCAGCCGGCATTGAGGGCGGAAGCGGAACGGGCGGCGGCTTTGACGGCCCGATGAAACTGGTTGCCGACGAATCCTTTACCAACATCATCTCCAAAGCATTGGCCGAAGCAATCGAAAACTCAGAAAAGAAACGGCTGGAAGACAACAAAATGATTGCCCGTTCGTTTACGGAGCTGCAGGAAAACCTGACCAAACTGATCGAACAGAGCAGTCAGCTTAAATTTATTTCCGGCGGCGACGGCAAAACGGCGGCGGCTCCCATTCAGATGAAAGGGCTGGTCGACGATCTGGTCAAGGCCCAGTCCGCCTTTTTAAAAGAAACCACGAAAAGCCAGAAAGAAGAGCTTTCTTCCATCATCTCCACCGCCATCAAGGAAAGTCAGAAAGTTTCCACCCAGGCGCTGATTGAATCTTTTAAGAAAATCAGCGAAGAAAAAATTCCGACACCGATCACCTACGCCGCCTCGTCCCCGAAAGGCCAGCCGGCAATGGAATCGGTCGAACAGGCGCTGAAAGCGCAGGGAAAAGAGTTTTCTTCCATCATTTCCATGGCATTGAAAGAAAGTCAGAAAAATTCCGCGCAGACGATTATCGAAACCCTGGAAACGCTGAAAAAAGATTCGACCGTTTCGGCCGGCGGACAAAACAATCTCAAGGTTGAAGAAATCATGCGGATGCAGGCCAACCTGTTCCGTGACATTGCCCGTGCGCAAAATCAGGAGTTTTCGGCCTTGATATCCTCGGCACTGAAAGAAAGCCAGCGTCAGTCGACGGAAGCAATCATTGCCGCACTCAGCCAGCTGCAAACGGCGCCGGTGCAGACGGTGGCGGTACCGGTACCGATGCCTGCCGTCAACAGAGAAATTCCCGCCGCCTTGCAGCCCGCGGTTCATGAGCGGCCGGCGGCGCCGCAAATGCCCGAACCGACCGTGTCCACCCCGATGATCGACAAGTATCTGGACGGCGTTGACGAAGAGGAAGAGACGGAAGAGAAAGCAAACGCGACGGTAATTGAGGAAACGCCGAAAAAGAAAAAGAAGAAGAAAAAGAAGAAAAACCGGGAAGCCGAAAACGGCACGACAGGAACCGTCGATGACGAATCGGACGAAATGCCGGCCGGCGAAGAAAAAACGCAACAGGAAACAAAAACGGAAACTCCGGCGGCCGGCGGCGCCGAAAAGGAAAAAGCACCGGCAGAAAGCAAAGTTTCCGCGCCGGCAGCCGGGGAAACTCCCAAAGCGGCAGAAGCAGGCAAACCTGCCGCGGGAGAAACGCCGGCGGGCAAACCGGAAAAAGAAAACCAAAACGCCGCCCGGGAAGCGGCGACAGAAAAAACGACGGAAGAGAAAGCCAAACCGGCAGAAGAAAAGGCAAAACCGGAAGAAAGCGCTCCCAAAGCGGACAAAACGGCAACCTCAAAGCCCGAACCTGCTGCTGCCGCGGAGGAAGGAAAAGAACCGCAGATTTCGCCGATGCTGCGTAAACTGATGACGATTTCGACCGCCTTTGCCGACGTGCAGGACATTAAAGACAGTGATCCGGGCGACGACTGGGGCTGGGGTTTCGGCGGAAGCGACAGCGAAAAGACGGACAATGCGGCCGGCGGCAGCGACGGCTATGGCTTTGAAACCGACGACGACGGCTATTCCGCAGCCACAACTGCCGACGCCGGCGACGGCGAAGACTGGGAGTGGGAATACGAAGAAGTGCCCGCCGACGCCGAGATGAGCGGAGAAGAAGGCGAAGACTGGGAATGGGAATACGAAGAAGTTCCCGCCGATGCCGAAGCGAGCGGAGAAGAAGGCGAAGACTGGGAGTGGGAATACGAAGAGGTGCCCGCCGACGCCGAAACGGCCGGCGAAGAAAACGGGGACTGGGAATGGGAATACGAGAATACCCCGGCAGCCGCGGCCGAAACGGAAGATGAGGTTTATGAAGAAGCGGCGGCGGAAGACAGCAGCCTCAGTCCGGATGAATTTGCCCAGACTTCGGAAATCGTCGTCGACAGCCTGCCGCAATTCGTGCTGCTCGGACTGGAGGACGAAAAATTCCGCGATCCTTATATTGAAAACAGTGACAATATCGGGTAAATTGAAAGGAAAACAATTTGCCTGAAACAAACGACAACCAGAATTACCGCGAAGGGAGTGACGCATAATGGAACCAAACAAAGCCGCCGGAACAGCCGACTTGTGGTACGTTGACAACTACATCCTGCTGAAAGACTATTACGACCGCACGATTTCCCGGATTGCCGCCCGCTGCGTCCGCAAAGGCAACATTGCGATCGAAGACTACCCCTTTTTCGGATACATACTTGACGTTCTGGAAGAAATCAGCGAAACCGGCGAATACATATTGCAGCACCGGGAACTGTACCCGTATGTCGAACGCAAAATCGCCGGCGGGCTGAACGGGCTGAAAAAAACGCTGATTGAATATCAGAACGAACTGAAAAGCAATTCCACTCCCGACATGATCAAGGAAGACGCGCGGGAAGTGGAAAAAATGAAGCAGGCGCTGGGCGACGTCGACAAATCGGCAGACCCGACCGTGGGCGCCGGCATGGGAATGGAACAACTGATGGAAAAGCTGATGCAGGAAAACAACATCAAGCCCAACTTCCCGGCCGAAGACGATAAAAAATAATTTTAACAGTCAACCTTATTAAAACGGAAAGTAACCGACTAATGTTTAAAATCTGTCATAATTTCAAAAAAATTACCGTTTGTCTTCTGTGGGCGGGCATGCTGGCCGGCTGCAAAACGCCGGCGCCGGAACCGGAGCCGGTCGAAGCGGATCCGCTTTCCGCCGCCTCCCTCATCAACCTGCAGGATCCCAACATGATCCGCACGCCGAAAGGCGCCAGTTCGCTTGATCTGGAAACGCCGCTGCGTTGCAACGTCAACTGGAAAACGCAGGAAATGATCACCGCCCTGCCTTACAACATGAAAGCCTTCAACCTCACCCGCAACGGCATCAACAATCCGCTGCCGCGCTTTGAGGTAACCGGTTTTTCCTTCAAAACCATGCCGGCGGAAAAAGCGCTCCTGAAACTGCTTAAAGAAGCGGATATCCGGCTGGTGGCCAAAGATGCGCCTTACACCAGCATTTCGGCGGAAAATTTGCGCGGCGAACTGTCGGAAGTGGTCAAAATGATTACCGACGCGGCCGAAATTTACTATAACTACAACGCCGAAACCAAAACGCTGACCATCAGCCGCAAAAACAACTTTACGCTCTATGTGCCGAAATCGCGGCCGATCATTCTGGCACTACTCGACGTTCTGCGCGGGTCGGGCATCACCAACATCACGACCGACTGGTCCGATTACTCAATCACCTTCGACGCCGATTTTGAACTGAGAACCAAAATTCAGGATCTTCTCGACTATTTTGAGGAAAATCCGGTGTTGATCGCATATGACGTCAGCGTATTTACCATTTATCCGTATAATGCGCAAAACGACATCGAGTGGCAAAAACTGCTGAACATCTTTGATTTCGGCACCATCAAAACCGCCAAAACCGGCGTTATCGGACGGGTACTGACCACTTCGGACGATCTGAATTTCAAAACCCTGCAGCGGTTCCTTTCCGGCCAGGCCAGAGTGGTTAAGGCCGCAGAGGGAAAATTCGTGGTTCCCAACCTGTGGCTGGCTCGTTTCGACATCGGCAAATGCGCCGCCCGGAAGTCGCCGGAGGCTCAGGTTTCGCTCTTGGCAAAATCCTCCCTGATGCCGCAAAACCGGATTTTTTCGGACATTACACTGGAAGGCACCGAAGGACAGATCACCCAGTTCAACATTCGCAGCAAACTGGGAGAAAATTTCCTGATCATCGGCATCCCCAACGAAATTTTCGGCATCAGCAGCCCGAAATCGGAAACGATCGTGTTTATGGTACCGAGAATCATCCGTACCTTAAAAAAACAGGTACCGACGGCAAATTAATAATTATCGCAATTAAAGGAGATTAGGGAAAATGGACAACATCAACAAAGCTCCCGGCGGAACCCCCGTCCGGCATAAGCTGAAAAAGGTAAAAAGACCGATCAAACGCCCCGTCAGCACGCCGGAAACGCTTTCCGTCCCGCCTAAAACCACGGAATTTGCCGCTCCGCGTCCGGATCAAAGCATTGCTCCGGCCATGACTTCCTCCGCCGCGGCGGAGGAACATCAGGCGCCCGCGCCGGAAAAAATGGACGCTTTCAGCCTGGACGCCTTTCTTGACGGCGACAATCTGCCGGCTATTCAACAAGATACGAGATTACAGCAGAACAATTTTGAACGCGGCTTTATCCGCGACGAGGACATCAATCCGACGCCGCCCAGCTGGAAAGACAGAATGGTCGTCGGCGATTTGTACACCGGCTTTGCCGTTTTCGTCACCGCCGCCGTTTTCCTTTTGTTCGGTATCATGTTTGCCAAAATATTCTTAAGCGGTCCGACCACCGTTCAAAACGGTTTGCAAGGCGTTGTCATCAACTCGGAGGTACCGCGGGGACGAGCCCGCTGCGGCGTGGCCGAAAAAACACAGGGCTGCGTTTTGTACATTATGAATCCGCAGCGTCAGGACTTAAACGGCCGCGATTTTTACGATTTGGCCGCCCAGTTGACCGGGCGCCAGCGGTTTATGATCGAAACCGGAAACATGCGCTATTCCAGTATTAAAATCAAACCGGGCGAAATTGCGCAACTTAACATTCCGCCTTTGCAATAAGTCGTTTTCCTTCATCCCTCCCCTTGACGGGAGGGATTTTTTTATACCGCTCCGCGACAGGCGTGTGGTGGCGAAATTGCGCAACTTAACATTCCGGCCGTTTTCCTTCATCCTCCCCTTGACGGGAGAGATTTTTTTATACCGCCCCGCGACAGGCGTGTGGTGGCGAAATTGCGCAGCTTAACATTCCGGCCGTTTTCCTTCATCCCTCCCCTTGACGGGAGGGATTTTTTTATACCGCTCCGCGGCAGGTATGTGGCGGCGAAATTGCACAGCTTAACATTCCGGCCGTTTTCTTTCATCCTCCCCTTGACGGGAGGGATTTTTTTATACCGCTCCGCGACAGGCGTGTGGTGGCGAAATTGCGCAGCTTAATATTCCGGCCGTTTTCTTTCATCCTCTCCTTGACGGGAGGGATTTTTTTATACCGCACCCCGCGGCAGGCATGTGGTTAAAGAGAGCTTACAGCTTTTTTCGTTTCCTCTTTTCCTTCCTCCGTCTTTTCTTGCTCTCCCTGCTTTTTTCCGTTCTTCTTTTTTTCGCTCTTTTCATCTTTCCCGTTTTGCTCTTTCCCCCTTTTTCCTCTTTTTCGTTTCTTTCCCTGTTCTTCCTTTTTCCCTCTTTTCTGCTTTCCTTTTCCTTCTTTCCGTTCTTTTTTTCCGCCCTTTCCACCTTTCCCGCTTTGCTCTTTGCGTATATAAGACTCTTTTGCCGTTGTAGCAAAAACGGTCGGAAAATGCCTGACAAAGGACAAAGGCATTTTTTATGAATATGTGTACCGTTTGCACATATAATGCGGACCCCGAAAATACTTTGTTTCTTCGTACCGAAATATTGAAGACCGCTCTTTTACGGAGAAAAACGCTTGAAAACGGAGAAATGCCCGGAAAATCAGCCGGCGGAAAGGTTTAGGTATTACGGAGGCCGGAGATGTTCCGATCCGTAATATTCATATGTTACCGGGGATGCCGCCCGAATATTCCGTCAATTCAATTGCAGGCTGTTTCAAAGGCAAGAGCAGTTTGTCGATATATAAGTGTTGGGGAAATGCAAGGTTTCTCGATTGCAACCGGGAATTTTGGCGCCAAGGGAATTACGTTGATCTCTAAGAACACTCAAAGGATAGTCAAGAGCATTCGTAAAAAGACGCCGGGCAAAGTCTGCTCACACCGGACTTTGCCCCGTTTACGACGAGCCGGGCAGCCATCGTTTTGTCAGGGTGTCATGCCCTTAAGGTGTTGGCCGGCACCGTAAGGGTTACACCCGCTTATGAAGAACCCCGCGCTTTATGTGAGGCCCTTTTTATTGCGCCAGCAGCTTTTTTTTCGTCTCTCCTTTTACGGAAGATTTTTACACACCTGGAACAATCCGTCGGAAGCAGCGATAACCGTCCTCTTCTTTGGGCTGTGCCTTCGATGGTTTTGCAAAGAAAAACAAAGACATATTTCAGCAGCTGCCGGAACGCCACGCCGCAAACGCCTTTTTTGGGCGGTTACGGTTTTTTTCTTTGTACCTGCAACGGCATAAACTTATCCGGCGGACAATAAACGGCTTCTTCTTTGCCGGAAATGATTTTGACCGAAGAACGTCCGGTCTTGACGTTTATGCCTTCAAAAAACAGGCTGACCGGAACCTGCAGCACCTGGCTGATCATCCACAGACGGCTGCCGGACACGCGATTGTCGCCGTTTTCATATTTTTGTACCTGCTGAAAGGTTGTTCCTACCGAGCCGGCCAGTTCGACCTGGCTTACATGCCGAAGCTTGCGGAAATAGCGTATCCGGCCGCCGATAAAAACGTCTATCGGATTAGGCTGGTTGTTTGGCGTGCGGGCACGATAGTTTTTAACAGGGTTAGTCATAGTCTGTTCCTCAAATTTTTTACCAAAAATCTGACCACCTTTCCGTTTTTCGTTCGCAAATAAAACAAAAACCACCAGAAGGTGGTCGGAGAGGTAGAAAAATCATGCATAACTATGATCCCTTAAGCCTTTAAAACCTGAGGGTTTCTGGACATTGCTTAAAGCTCCCCGGCCTTGGCTTGGCAGGGGATATACAAACTGTACGGACAATGCGGCCGACAGTTTCACGGTATGATATCCGCTAATACCGGTTATGCGAGAGCTTTCTACGACTCCGCATCCTCTCGGATGCTGAGCAGCAACATTGCTGCCTGTTTTTCAAGTTAAACAATAATTCTGCCAAAAGCAACAACTATTTGAAGAACGGCAAAAATCCCGACATGCAGGGATACATGTACCCGGCATTTCTTCTCTCATCCCTGCGACCAAGGATATATACCGCTTTCTTTAAATTAAAGTAAAAACGGAACTTGATAAATATAACAACTTTTATTTTAAAAACGGCAACATCTAACCTTCAATTTTAAAATAAGCTTTTCGGCACGTTTTCCTCCTGCCCGCAGAAAAAACCGGTTTTGCGCACAAAACAAGCAGACTGCTATAAAAGTTTTTAAGCGCATACCTTACCCGGCAGGAAAAACCGTTTTGTCTTTTGACCGAAAAGCAGCTAAAATGAGAAAAAAGCGAAAAATTGCACCATCGTTTGCCGGCCGTCGAACATAATTACGCCAGCGCCGATCCATTCACATCATGCGCGGCAAAAGGTTCCCGCGTAAAACACGCGGTTTTTCGTATGCGGATATAATCCTCACGGTGCCGACAATGTCTTAAGGGCATAAGAGGGACTGATAAGGCGATTATTACCAGCTTGCCGTAAACGGATCAAAATCCATAGTCAACTGACTTTTCTCCGCGTTTTCTTTAAGTTGATTTCGGATATACTCGGCTATCTTTTGGGTATTCTTTCCACCGGTATCGACACAGTGCCCTTTACACCAAAACTCTCGGTTTCTATATCGAAATTTCGCATTTCCCCATCTTTCGTATATCATAAGACTGCTTTTACCTTTGAGATATCCCATTATTGAGCTTACCGAAAACTTAGGTGGTATCTCCCGTAACATATGAATATGGTCCGGACAAACTTCGGTTTCAACAATTCCTGCTCCTTTCCATCGGCATCGTTCCCTAAGTATAGCTCTTATTTCCGCCCTAAAACGCCTTTCTGCGATATTTCGGGACGATGGTATTTTCGGGTTCCATATTGTGTGTTCATTAAGACTGCTGCCGGCCCGTATTTCTTACAATAGCAAAGGAATTTTATACGCAAAGAGCAAAGCGGAAAAGATGGAAAGGACGGGAAAAAGAAGGACAGAAAGAAGGGAAAGAGAAACGAAAAAAAGAGGGAGAGCAAAGTGGGAAAGAGGAAAAGAGCGGAAAAAAGAAGGGCAGAAAGAAGGTAAAGAGGGAAAGCAAAGCGGGAAAGAGGAAAAGAGCGGAAAAAAGAAGGGCAGAAAGAAAGGAAAGAGAAAGAGCAAAGCGGGAAAGGTGGGAAAAGCGGGAAAAAGAAGGACAGAAAGAAAGGAAAGAGAAAGAGAAAGAGAAAGGGAAAGAGAAACGAAAAAAAGAGGGAGAGCAAAGCAGGAAAGGCGGAAAGAGCAGGAAAAAGAAGGACAGAAAGAAAGGAAAGAGAAAGAGAAAGAGAAAGAGAAACGAAAAAAGAGGGAGAGCAAAGCGGGAAAGGTGGGAAAAGCAGGAAAAAGAAGGACAGAAAGAAAGGAAAGAGAAAGGGAAAGAAAAACGAAAAAAAGAGGGAGAGCAAAGTGGGAAAGAGGAAAAGAGCGGGAAAAAGAAGGACAGAAAGAAAGGAAAGAGAAAGGGAAAGAAAAACGAAAAAAAGAGGGAGAGCAAAGTGGGAAAGAGGAAAAGAGCGGGAAAAAGAAGAAAAGGAAACGCAAAGAGCGAAATGGAAAAAAGCCGTAAGTTCTCCTCAACCATGCCCCCGGCGCAGGGTTTTCCCGCTACAAAAAAGCCGAAACCTTGGGTTTCGGCTTTGATAAAAAACATGGAAATCCCCGCTCTAAGTAACTTCCGTTACCGCGCGCAGGTTGCCGTCACGGTTGATTTGCACGACTCGCAGTTTATGATGCATTTCCTCAATCGTTTTCTTGCGATCCATGGTCGGATAAGTATGCAGAATACGATCGACAAAAGCCTCGTAAGCGGCGGTCGAACTTTCCGCGTGGATGGTGGCCAGACAGTTGTCGTGGCCGGATCCCATCAGTTCCCAAAGCGCGCCGGCGTTACTGGTGGAAATTTCGCCGCCGATGATCGCGTCGGGCGTAAAACGTACCACCAAGTCGATGATTTTGGCATAGTCGAACTGGTTTGTCTGTTCGGTACGCGACATCACGATATGGGTGCGGTTAGGATGCGGAACCAGCAGTTCGCGCGTATCTTCAATGGTGATGATCCGTTTATGAATATCCAAAATCTTCAGCAGGTTGTTCAAAAACGTCGTTTTACCGGTAGAAGTCGCACCGCTGACCAGAATATGATCGCCGCGCTTGATGCTGAGCAACAGCCGTTCATAAGGATCTTCCGGATCCTTGATCGTTTTCAGCGGATTGATCTGATGAAGCTTTTCCCCCTGCTTCAAACCGTAGTCGCCCAAGCCGAAAGCCACGTCGTCGCTGTGCACGCGGATGGTAAGCGCAATGCCGCCGGTCAGATCTTCTTCGTCATACATCACGTTTTTGCCGCAAATGGCAGAAAAACGGTGTTCGCCGGGAATGCTGGCATAAACCACCGGACTGCCGGCAACCGGATCAAACGGAATTTCATAGGTGTTGGCGACAATATAAAGCAAATCGGTCAGATATTCCTTCGTCAGCTTTTCATCCTTGTACATCACCCAGGGGTAGGCGCGTTTGCCGCGCAGGCGCAGCCAGACCTGGCCGGCGCGGTTGATTGCCACTTCTTCGATATTGTCCTGATTGTACCAGTATGAAAGCGGTCGCAGAACAGATTCCAATACTTCAAAGCTCATGTAACCTCCTTAAAACAACTGCGGTACGCCGCTGCTTGATGAAGACGAAGACGACGAAGAAGACGAACCGCCGCCCATACTCGGCGGAGGCGGAGGCGTTGCTCCGACCGTCGAAGCCGGCGCGCGGCCGGACTGTTTGGCGCTGCTGTCCTCCAGCAGAACCGGCTGAACTTCAGCTTTCTCAGATTCGTAAACGACCTGAGAGGAAGCCGAGCCGCCACCGCCACCGGCCTGTTTGATCCGACGTTCGGCCGCCTGCGTGGCAATACGGTCCTGCGCTTCCTTATCGTCGATCAGCACGTCTTTCTTCTTCATGTTGGTCGAGGCGTCGGCATCACGCTCCAGCGTTCTCAGCCACAGGTCGACTTTCGGATAGACGATGATACGGGTACCGGCCGGAACATAAGTCAGCGCACGGATGTTGGTCTTGTCGGACAGGATCATTTCAAAAATCTGGTTCATCTGGTCAATGAAATTCTGACGCGCGTCATTGGCCGCCTGTTGACGGGACGTTTCCGAATCCATGGTGCTTTCTTCTTCATCGGTCGCCATCATATAGCTGGTTGCGCTGGTTAAAAGCGTGGTAATCAGCGGCATGCCGTATTTCTTGCCAAGCTGCTGGTCAACATAACCCAGCGCGCCGCCGCGTCCCTGAGCGTCGCCGGTTTCGCCCTGGAAGGTAAACAATACGCCGTCGGGACGGATCAACCGCTGCCAGACAATGGTAATGCGCGCGGATTCCGACGCGGTTTCGGTACCACCGCCGCCGGCAGTGCCGCCGAGTTCGCCCATCAGCCGGCTGCCGGCCGGAATGACGATGTTCCTGCCGTCTTCGGCATAGACATTGCGCTCAACAAACGCCGTAATCGGCACCGGATTCTGCGTATCGATGGAACGGGCAATAACAGCCGGAATCGGCTTGTCGGCCAAAATCATTTCGCTCATGTCCACCCGCCAGGAAGAAATAACCTTGTCAATGCCCTGTTCCTGCCAATCTTTCTGGTAGCCGTCAAACGCCTCCTTGCGGATGCTGGAACTGATTTTGCCGACGTACATTCCCTGCCGGCGCTCGTTTTGCGCCGTCTGCAAAGCTGCCGCCCGCTGCGGATCATAACGCTCGCCCGGACCAAAACCGCCGCCGGGACCGAGGTTGCCGCCGCCGGTACCGGTGCCGTACGCGCCACCCTGGCCGAAAGTTCCGGCCGGAACGAACATTTCGCCGGTATCGGCTTTTTTGGCCGCTTCTTCAATACCGATCAGCGAACCTTCGCCGTCCACGATCAAGCCGTCCGGCAACAATTTGCCGATAACCGTTCCCTTTTTGTCAACGACATTGCCGTCTTCCAGAATATCGCCCAGATATTCGCCGTCCGGCGTCAACGCAATGTTCAGTGAACGTTTGAACTGACCGACGTCGGCAACCTCTCGCGCGCCGACTTCCGGCAACTCCGCCGGCTGAGCGGGCTGCGGCTTCTCATACCAGTTCAATTTGGTATTGCCGATTACCGAACCGTCCAGACTGATGGCCGAACCGTCTTTGTTCAGCTGACCGATGACATTGCCGCGGGCGTCAACGATTTCCCCGCCTTCAACCGCTTCACCGAGAACGTTGCCGTTAAAATCAAGCACTTTTCCTTTGGCGTCGACATAACCGATAACTTTGTTGTTTTTGTCATAAACCAGTTTGTGCTTTTCTCCGGCCATGCCGATTACATTGCCTTCGCCGTCAACGACGGAACCGTCGGCTTGCAATTTGCCGATAACTTTTCCGTCCTTGTCAAGTACGTTACCGTTGGCGTCAATATGCCCCAGAACCCTGCCGTCGGCAGCAACGGCAAGCTGCTGCTCGTCGGCGCTGACGCGGCCGATCACCCTGCCCTTGGCGTCCACCGCCTGCAACCGGGGCGAAACATAACCGATAATGTTGCCGTCCTTGTCATAAATGGGCTGTCTTTTCACCGCTTCGTAAAACTGCAGCGGCCGGGCGCGGGCAATCACTTCGCCGGCGGCGGAAATGATGTCGCCAGAGGAACCCAGAGTGCCGACCAGCTCGTTTTCCGCATTCAGAACCCGGCCGTCGAGCCTCAGTTCACCGAGAATGGCGTTTAAATTGTCACGGATGTGGAAATCACGGTTGCCGCGGCCGATCGCTTTGCCTTCCTTGTTGACCAGAAAACCTCTGGTCAGGGCGCCAAGGTTCTGATTGCCCAGCGACAGCACCTGTCCGTCGGCGGTAATATAGCCGCTGACCAGATCATTGTTGTCGTAAATATACATGTCGTAAAGGGCATATCCCGCCTTTTCGCCGCCGATGACGACATTGCCGTCGAAATCGACCATGCCGCTCTTTTCGCCGCGGCCGTTGATCACTTCCGCCTTGTCGTTGACGGTACCGATCAACTTGTTGTCATTGCCGAAAGCAAAACGGTATTTGAACAAAATTCCGGTCGGCAGCCCGGTTTTGGAGCTGACCGAATCGTCCGGACGAATATAGCCGATGACGCTGTTTTGCGCATTAATTACGGTACCGTCGAGCGTTGACCGGCCGGTAATCACATTGTTGAAATTCATCACCGGCGCCACTTCCACCCGTTTGCCCGTCAATGCGCCTTTGCCGTCCAAAAGCTGACCGCGGCGATTGATGCAGCCGAGATTCTGGTTGGCGTAATTCAGTACCTTGCCGTTGGCGGCAACGGTGCCTACCGTATTGCCGTTAAAGTCAATTACCGCACCCGGTGTTACCGCATGACCGATAATCGTATTGTTGACGGAAAACACCTGTCCGTTGGGCAAAAGACGTCCCATGTTGACTTCGCGATAGTTGCGGACTTCGCCCTGCGCCGCCGTCACTCCGACAAACTCGCACCGCTCATCAATCACCGGCATATAAGAAACGGCGCCGCCGACAACAATGCCGCCATTGTCAAAAACAACATCGCCCGCACCGGCTTTGCCGACGACGGAAGCGCCCGTGTCGCGAACCGTTCCGCTGCTGTCGACATAACCGATAAAACGTCCCTGAAAACCAAGCGCCAGGCTGCGGGCACGTGCTTTGCCGACAACCGGCATCATGGCGTTCGGGTTATTCAGGTCGGAAACGACTTCGTCATCGGGCAAAATTTTGCCGACGGTCTTTAACGACTTGTCGAGCAGCATGTTGCCGTCCGCCAGAATGCCCAAACTGTTGCCCCGGTCGTCAACGGCATAACCGACGTCGATGTTTTTGCCAAGAATCAGGTTTTTTTCATCCACGCCGTAGCCGTATTGCGTCAGCCGGCCGCCGATTACCGCGTTGTTATTGACCATTTCTCCGTTCGGATGCACAAAGGCGACCGTCCTGCCGCTCAAATTATAGATTCCGCCCAGCGGCAGCAGATTGCCGTCGATGCCGCCGTCCGCATTATAAACATAACCGAACGGCGACAGAAATTTCTTTTCTTCTCCGTTGACATAGGCGGACCCGATACCGTTGACACCCAGCGCCCGGTTTAAGGAATCGACGACCAGGCGGGTTTCAAAAGTCATGCCGATGCCGCGGCCGTTATAGTCGGAAGCGCGGCTGCCGTAAACGGTGCCGACAGGCGTGCCGCCAAGGAGAATTACTTGTCCGTTTCTTAAAGCGTGGCCTTTTAAGGTGCCGCGATAGTCAAACACCGGGCCGGTTACCGCCAACCGGCCGATTTCGGCCCCGTCGGCGCCGAAAACCAGTCCCCGCGGCCCCATGGTGCCGATAAAATTGCGCGCTTTGGCAATCCGCCCTTCCGGCATAATGCGGCCGACATATTTGCCGGCGGCGTCGGTCACCGTCGACGCGATGTCCGCCATATAGCCGATAACTTCGCCTTTGGCGTCGGCAACGGTACCGTCAATCAGCAGGCGTCCGATCACCTTGTTTTTGGCGACGACCTCACCGTTGTAAGTTACAAAACCGATATATTTGCCGCCATTATCGAAAGCATAGCCCGATTTGACGATGCGGCCGATAATCTTATCCTGATTGTCGTAGGCAAAACCGTTGGCTTTGATCAGGCCGATCGCCTTGCCCTCAAAATCCGTCACTTTGCCGCCCGGAGCAATGCTGCCGATAAACTTGCCCCCCGCGTCAATCACCATTTTGGAGGAAATCAGCCGGCCGTCGATCACATAATCGTTGCCGACCCGGCGATAAGCATAACCGTCGGGGGAAACAAAGCCGATGTTCTGTCCCTGCAGATTGGAATACAAACCGTCACCGGTCAGCCGGCCAACGGTTTCGCCGCTGTCAGAATAAACCAAACCGGGAAACAGCACCGCGCCCAAAACCGAAAAGCGGTCGTCGACGACCAAACCGTTGGGCAGCACCTTGCCGACGATTTTGCCGGTGGCCAGACGCACGGTACCGTCATTGTTCACCTTGCCGAGCAGACGGTTGTCGTTGCCGATGGCAATCCCTTTCGGCACCACGCCGCCGATCAGGCTGCCTTCGAAATTGACGATCAAACTGTCGGCCGTAATGTTGCCGATCAGCTGGTTTTCAAAGCTGACGACTTTGCCGTCGGGGATCACTTTGCCGATCAGGTCGCCGTTGAAGTCAATGGCGGTGATTTCCTGAGCCGAAGCAACGGAAACGCTAAAAGCCAGACAGCCGACTGCCGCTGCGGTTTTCACGGATAACGTCAAGATTTTGCCCAACTTAAGTTTCAATGCTAGTTCCTCCGATTTTTAGCCACTTCCTGCAAAGCGTAGCCGGCGACTTTTTTATCCAGATTGACAAATGAACCGTTGCTCTTCAGGTAGCCGATAATTTTGCCGTCGCGGCCGATGACGCTGCCGTCATAACGCAGGCGTCCGGCATACTGGCCGTCATTGCCGAGAATGGTGGTACCAATCTTATAAATCCGCCCCAGAACGGCGTCGTTATTGTCCACCGCCAGGTCGGAAGACAGGCTGCGGCCGATCACTTCGCCGCTGCGGCCGGTGACAATACCGGCAAAGTTGACGCTGCCGACCACTTTGTCCGCGTCGTCAATAACAATGTCGCCGTCGATCACTTCGCCGATCAGCTTGCCGGAATTGTTGATCACGCTGCCGTCGGACAAAACCCGTCCGATATTGATGTTCAAGACGTCAATCACGCTGCCGTCGGGCATGACCGCGCCGATCACCTTACCGCCGAAGTCAATGACCGCGCCGCGTTTGAGCAGACTTAGGTTCTTGTCGGTCGAACCGCCCGGCAAAATGGCGGTTACGTTGTTGTTTTTAAGGTCGATTACGTCGCCCAGGGAATTGACCCGCCCCTTGTAGGCGCCCCAGATGTCAATGACGATATTTTCGGGGATAACCTCTCCGACCACTTCCAGATCCGAATTCAGCACTTTGCCGTCGGAAGAACTGCGGCCGACCGTTTTGCCGTCAAAATCCACTACCCGGCCGTCGGTCAGGCTGTAACCGAGAAACGCGCCGTCATAGCCGATGGCCGCGCCGCGTTTGAGCACCGCCCCCTTGTATTCGCCGTTGGCGTCAAAGAAGACGCCTTTGGCATCAACCCGGCCGAGTCTTTCGCCGAAACGGTTGACGACTTCGCCGTTGTAGCCGGTCTGGCCGACGATATTGCCGTCAAAATCGGCAATCAGCCCGGAAGCCGCGGGATTGCCCGGCACATGGTTGTAAAAGCTCATGCCGTCGCTGTACATTTTGCCCATTGACACGCCTTTGGCGTCATAGACGTATCCGTCGGGGAATAAATGACCGATCAGTTTGCCGGAAGGGTTCAGCACCGCCGTTTTTTCCGGCATTGCCACGCCGATGATTTTGTTGTTTTCGTCAACCAGGACATTGTGAGCCAATAATTTTCCCGCCGACTGGCCTTTGATCGAAACCCGTCCGCTTTCGTTGACCATGTTAAGGAAATTTCCTTCCAGATCATAAGCGTAGGTATTTTCAAGCACCCGGCCGACGTAGCCGCCTTTCTTGTCAAACACGTCGCCGTAAGTGCCGACGCAGCCGACCGCTTCTCCCTGCGGAGAAAACACCAGTCCGTTGGAGTTGACCGTTCCCAGGAAATTGCCGTCATAAGAAAGCGCTATGCCCGAACGGGAAACGCCGCCCACGATCTCGCCCTTCTCGTCCAAAACGGTACCGTCCGGATTAACGCAGCCGACATAGGAACCGCCGCCGTCGCGGACAATGCCGTCGGTATCCACCTCACCGATCATGGTGCAGGTATTGTCAAACACCGGACCGGGGGTGACCACTTCGCCGACGTAGGCGCCGCTTTCGTCCACCACCACGCCGTCGGCGTTGACCTTGTATCCGGTATCTTCGTTAGACTTGCGGATTACGCCGTCTTTTTCCAGATAACCGATGTTTTTGCAGCCCAGACCGACAACCAGCCCGCCGCGAACCAGCCGGGCGACGATTTTGGAGCCGGAGGGGTTTTTCACCAGTCCGTTGGAGAGAATGCGGCCGACGATTTGTTTGCGGTCGTTTTCAACCGTTCCGTTTGAATTGACCTTGCCGAGAATTTCCCCCTGCGGGGTAACCGGAATCATCTGTTCCTGAATCAGGCGTCCGAGGATCGTCTGCGTGCTGTTGACCACATTGCCGTTTTCGTCGACATAACCGACAATGTTGCCGTCCTTGTCGTAAACTTCACCGTTTTTGCCGACATAGCCGCTGATTTTTCCGAACTTGTCAAGCACGATCTGAGAGAAACCGGCAACTTCGCCGATCGGATTGCCGTCCAGGTCGACAATGGTGCCGTCGGGCAGCATTTTGCCGATGACGTTGCCGTTGAAGTCCACCACGTTGCCGTTTTCGTCGACGTAGCCGATGACGTTGCCGTCCTTGTCGTAGGCCAATTTGCGGTTAACCGTTCCCGCCCGGCCGATGACGTTGCCGTTTTCGTCGACGATGGTGCCGTCTTCCAGCATTTTGCCGATGACGTTGCCGTCAAAATCGACCACGTTGCCGTTTTCGTCAATATAACCGATAATGTTGCCGTCCTTGTCATAAGCCAGACGCTGATAAGCCGGACCGGCTTTGCCGATGACGTTGCCGTTTTCGTCGACAATGGTGCCGTCGGGCTGAACCTTGCCGATGACGTTGCCGGCAAAATCGACGACGTTTCCGTTCTCGTCAATATAGCCGATAATGTTGCCGTCTTTGTCGTAAGCCAGCCGGCGGCCGCTGTTGTCAACCCGGCCGATGACGTTGCCCTGTCCGTCGACCAGACTGCCGTCGGGCAGCAGTTCGCCGATTTTTTTACCGTCGGCGCCGATGACGCTTCCGTCGTCGTCAACATACCCCATAACCTTGCCGTCTTTGTCATAAGCCAACAGGTTGCCGGCCGTTCCGGCCGAACCGATTTCCTCGCCGCGAAGGTTGACCAAAGTGCCGTCCGGACGGCTGCGGCCGATGGTGTTGCCGTCAAAGTCGACGACGTTTCCCTTTTCGTCGACATAGCCCATTACGTTGCCGTCCTTGTCATAAGCCAGCCGGCGGCGGACACTCTTGGCATCCAGGTTTTTGTCTGCGATAACGTTGCCGTTTTCGTCCACCCGGCCGACCACTTCGCCGTTGGCGTCGACCACGCTGCCGTCGGGCATAACCACGCCGATGATGTTGCCGTCGCCGTCTACCGCCACCTGGCCGGATTTGGTAACATGACCGATAACGTTGCCGTCGGCGTCAACCACTTCGCCTTTTTCGTTGACGCGGCCGATCACGTTGCCGTTCAGGTCGACTACCGTACCGTCGGGCATTACCCGGCCGATAATGTTGCCGTTTTCGTCATAAACATAGCCCATGTCCACCGCTTTGCCGACCACGTTGCCGTCATTGTCGACCACCGTTCCGTCGGGCAGCATGCGGCCGGTAACGTTGCCGTCGACGTCAACCATCGTGCCGTCGGGATTGACATAGCCGATTACGTTGTTGTTGTCGTCGTAAACCAGTTTACGGTTGTTGGCAACGCCGATGATGTTGCCTTCCCCGTCCACCGCCAGACCGTTCTCGTTTACCCGGCCGACGACATTGCCGTTTTCATCATAAATATAGCCGTCCTCATCGGCATAACCGATCACGGCGCCGCCCGGACCGACGATTGCCCGCTGCATTTTCTTTGCCGTCGGGGCGGCTGCCGTCCCGCTGCCGGACGCCCCCGGAACGGTTTCGCAGAAATTGCAGTCTTCCTTATTGACGGCATTGCCGTAAACCGGTACTTTTTCCGCCTTGGCGCTGTTTTGGGAAACATTGCTTTCGTGCCAGGAAACGATAAAGTTGTTTTGAACGTTTCCGGCCACAACCGGAGTCCAACTCATGGTAACGTCACAGGTTTCCTTGCCGCGCAAAAGCTTGCCGCTGCAGTTGTCGTTGAACTCAAAGCCGTCAAAGGGTGCTTCCGCCAGCTGAACCGATACGATCATCACCGAGGTTTTGCCGTTGGTGCCGAGCGTCAGGACGTTTTTGGCATCGGTGCCGAGCACCACCTGCCCCAGCGGAACCGGGTTCGGGGTCGTCGTCAGCGGAACCTCCGTATCGCCCACGGTGCTGAACTCTATGCTTTCCTGCACGGGAGTGTTGTCAACGACATTTAAAGCGTCATCGTTGTCGGTGAAAACCGGCTCTTCGTATTCGTCAATCGGCTCGTCGCTTGAAAACAGAAGATACAAACCGAAAAGGAAAACGACGAAAGAAGTAATACCAACCGCAAGAATTATGCGGTTGGTTTTTTTGATATAGCTTTCAGAGTGTGTTAAAACTTCTTTGCTCATTGGGTCCTGACTACGCTGCAAAAGACGCCGTTTCTGCCCAGTTTGCTGCACACGCTGTCACCTTCGTCCAAGGTTTTGACCGGTCCGATGCGCAGATGGAAGAGCTCTTTGCCCTGTCCGTCCGCCGGCGCGTCAACTGAGAAGAACGGGTCATAGTTCTTCAAAATTTTGGAATATTTAGAGGACAGGTTGTCCCATAAATTTTCCAGGTTGTCCACATTGGCATCGGTGCCGAGCTCAATCGAAATGTTGGAGCCTCCGTCGGCAAATCCCGATCCGTAACGATACTGGCTGGCCAAATTGCTGGCCGCGGCATCAAATTCCTGCGTATTTTTGATCCGGCGCATCTTGGAGTAATCGAAGTCGCCGCCCTGACCGTTGCCGGCACCGAAGGCGCCGCCGGCCTTGTATCGGATGGTAACCCCTTCGCCGTTATTGCCGCCGCTGTATTCGGGAACAATCATCTCGGACGAACCGGCATTGACATCAACCTGTCCTTCCACATAATTACTGCCGAAACCGTCCGGATAGCTGGCCGAGCCGGCTTTTCCGCGTTTGCCTTCCGGCAGGGCGCCCGGAACGTCCCATTCCTTGTCGGTAATGTCGTCGGCATAACTGATATTATCCAATCCGACCTCATCGGACCTGCGAAGTTTCAGGCAGACGATACGCTTGCCGTTGCGCAGAACCATGTCGCCGATCGCCTCGACGATGATCAGGCGGTTGTTCGGCCCTTTGGTGCGGAATCCGACCGGAACCTCAACCCGCTCGACAATCAGGGTGACGATCGGACGCTGGGTCATGTTGAGCGCCTTTTCGCCCAGATCGATATAAGTGAAAATGTCGTCGCGCCATACGCGTTCCGGCGCAATGACAACATCATCCGGGTTGGGAACGTAAACTTCAACGTCAAAACGGAACTGTGTCGGATCCAGCGGAATGCTTTTGATCCAGTCGTTTTTCTGAAATCTTTTGGTAAAGGTGGAATCTACCGACTTGCCGCCGTTGCCGTAATATTTGCTGGCGTTGACGCGGCCGGAAGACGAACCGCCGGAACCGAGCGTCCCCGCCCCGCCGGCGCCGTCGATCACGTCGATGTCAACGATCGCGTTGGTCAGGCGCTCGGTATTGACGCCTTCGCTGCGGACATAAAACACATAACGGTTGCCCGAACGGCCGAAAACGATAATGTTGGTGTCAACGCCGACGTTGGCGCCCTTGCGGGGATAAAGCAGCAAGGTGTTCGGCCCCGAAATCTGTCCGTCAAAAGTCGCGTTGTCGCCGATGTAAATGTCCTCGATCATTTCCCATTCAGGGAAGTTCAACAAAGTGATCATGCCCTCGCGCAGGCGCAGCGGCAAAACCAGATCCGGCGACCAGTAATATTTCGAATAAGCCGGTTTGCTCTGCCCTTCGCCGAGGTTCTGCAACGGATCAAGCCAGGCACTCTGCATCATGCCGAGAGAGTTGAAGCCGGCATAGCCCATGTCCATCGGCTGGTACTGTCCCTGCGACTGGTCCGCGTTCTGATCCATGCTGTTGATCGTGGCCTGGGCGAAAGCTTCCGCGGCAAATGCGACGGCAAACAAACTTAATACACTTATTTTTACAGACTTTGATAACATTATCTTTATCCACCTTATTTTACTTTGTTGTAAGTCAGCGAGTATTGGTACACCGTAAAGCCGACCGGGTTTTTCAATCTTCCCTTGAATTTCACTCTCTTGCTGCGGTAGCCGACTTTCAGGCTGGCCGTCCAGTAATTGATCTCCGGCGCTTTGGAATCCGGATACATGTCGCGCGTTTCATATTCCACCTGCCAGATCCCCGACCCCAGTTCGTTAACCGTCATAATCCGCACGTCGCGGATCATCTGCCGGGTGCGGATCAGTTCCAGCGCGCGGTTGGCCGTATTTTCCACAAAATCTTTGTAAACCGCGGGGCTGGACATTTCCTCAATCATGCCGCCCGGCATCCAGCGGGCTTCCACTTCCGGAATGTCGCGGTTAAAAGAACTGCGCAGCAGCACATATTCGCGGACGAACACTTCGGTAATTTCCTTTTCGTCCTCCATATCGCGGTTGACCGGCTGAATGTTATAAACCTGCTCCTGCTTGTTTTGAAAGGTGAGCAAAAACGGTTCTACCCGGTACAACGGTATTACCTGCGCGATCGCCAGCAGCAGCACGATGTTGCAGCAAAGACTGACCGCGGTAATGATGGCAAACGCGCGCGCCGTCCACAAATAGCGTTTTTCGGCGACGTTGGCGACAAAGGCGTCCTGAGAAGACGCCGGCGATTCCGGCCGCCGGCCGCGTCCGGCCAGCAAGCGCTGATTTTGATTGTTTACCCCCAACTGCTGTACCATGCCGGCAACTTTCCATCAGATCGTTTCAACAAACCAGTCGGGCAGCATTTTCGGCAGCTCGACCTGCATGCAGGCGCAGGGCGAAAGCTTCAGTTCGTCCGACGCGCGGCCGATGCCGACCGGTTCCGGTTCATAATAGGAGCCGAACAGGCCGCAGGCCGAGAGCAGCAAAAGAATCAGGACCAACATTACATTTTTATACATCGAAACATCCTCGTTTATGATAAGATATATTGAAATTAAACTTTTTTTTCGCAAAAGTCTAACATTTTTTAAATAAACTCTGATCTGCTTACGTTATAGAACAAAATGGTTAACAAATTTACAAGAATTCGACTTCGCTTTGCGAATATCTGGTAACCGTAAAACCGAGAGGATTAAGCAGACGACGGCCCATAAAGGCGCGTTCGGGAATGAAATAGGAAGTGACCGAAGCGGTCCAATAATGAACCCGGAGAAACAACGCGCCGGTTTCCGTATTGCGGCGGCGGGCGGAAACTTCGTAAGTTTTGAAATCCACCTTCCAGACCGGGCTTTTTTCGCCGCCCACGCGGCCGATCGAAATGATTTCCACTTCCTGGCTGGTCTGGTTGTCGGTGATGTCTTTCCAGATACCTTCCCGATATTTGGCAAATTCGTCAAATACCTGCGGCGCGGAAAGATAATTCAGAATGCCGCCGGCATACCAGCGCACCATCATTTCGCGCTCGTCGTTGATGATGGTGTTGCGATACATGACATATTGGCGGACAAAGGTTTCCATCATCATTTTTTTGGAAGCCATGTCGTGGGCAATCGGTTCATAGCGGACGATCTCGTCCGAAGAACTCTGGTCAATGATCAGGAAAGGCTCGACCGTCACCTGCGGCGCCAGGTTGAACAAAGAAAGAGACGCGGCCAGAAACAAAAGCAGCGAAGCGGCGGAAGTGACGATAAAGAAACGGGAAAGCCACAGATAATACGTCATCTTGGCGCTGACCTTTTCCCGTTCCCTGTCGCCGACAAAACGATATTCCCTGCCGTTTTTGTCGGTAATGGCCAGAATTTTGCTGCCTTCAAGAATTTTACTGAATTTGTTCATCTCTTACTTTCGTTAATACGCGGTGCAAAGCGGCTTCTCATAGTTGTCGATCTCCTTGCGGATGGCGTCGAGAGCTTCCTGCTGCGACTTTTCCATCACTTCCTGATTGGCCTTTTCGCTGATGATCGCTTCGCTCAGAGAACTGCCGGCAGCGGTCGAATTTGTCAGATTGACCAGCGCCTCTTGGTCCTGAACCAGCGCCGCCCGCGTATTTTCCACCTTGTCGTAGCGCTCTTTGACAACCGGGTTGGCGTTGTTGACGGTTGAAATATCCGAAGCCGCCAGACCGACCAGATTGCTCTTGTACTCAATCAGCTTATTGCGAATATAAGCGTATTCCTCGTCGTTGGCAAGATTAAAGTCGTCGGCAAGCTTGAATCCCATCTCAGACAGCATTTCCCTGATCGTTTCCCTGGCGTCGTCAATGCTCAGCTGCAGCTCGTCCATGTTTTTACGAATGCTGTTTTCCTTGTCCACGAAATGCAGGAAATTCCCGATCTGATTATTGGCATACATCGACTTCTGATATACGTTGTCACGCACTTCGTATTTGAAGTTGTCGCCGTTTGCCTTGTCTTCCAGTTCCAGCATGCGTTCATAGACGTTGTAGGCCGCATCGTTAAACTTCAGCTTGCGGCCGCTGTAGGCAAAAAGCGTTCCCAGTTCGGAAGGCGAAACAACGGCCGGCGTTTTCTGGGTGCCGGCGCGGACGCTTTCGTCCAGCTCCAGATCGGTAACCGTGTAATAAAGCGTTCCCCTGACGGAGATGTCACCACAGACCGGCCTTTTCGGGGAATCCACGGGACTGACGAGATATTGTCCGCTGGTTTGCGCCAAATCCACCTTGGAAGAAGCAATGTCGATCGTATAATTGCCGATCCGGCAGGGATAAAGCGTGCCGCGCATCAGATATTTGCTTTCTCCGCCCTGTTCCAAGAGAGAAGTCAAATTCAGCCCTTTTTCGACAAAGGCGTCGTCGGCCAGCATCTGCCGCCAGATACCGGGGATTTCTCCGCCGTATTCAAGAATCGAAGACTTGGCCACAATTCCGTCATTTGTCTTCCGGATATTTTTATAATCCGTCGCGTCAAAATGAACGATGTCGCGCGGCGAAGGATAGTGCTCGAACTCGGGCGCCTTCGGCGCGGCAAAATCGCGCGGTTTGGCCGGCAGACCGACAAAATATTCACTGTCCGCCGCCTTACAGGAAACCTTGCCGCAGATCTGTCCCGTGATCGCCGACGTCAGCGCGCCGGACAACATTGAGGCAACCGACGAGGACGCGCCGTCGCCGACGACGGAAACCGCGGAACGGATAAACTGCTCGCGGGGCATGTTCTTCAGGTCGTCGATCAGCTCCTTATGGCGTTTGACAACCACTCCGTTATTTTTGGTTTCGTACAGTCCGTCGCCAAGGTTGTACATATCCTGACGCGCCTTGTCGATCAGCTTGACCGCATAACCTTTGGCATCGGAAACCAAACTGTCGGCATCGGAAATCACGCTGCTCAAACCAAAGCCGTCGATATCAAGTTTGTCGACCAGCGCGGCCAGCGTAGGCGCTTTCGCACCAGCGGCGGCGCTTTCCAATTTGGCGTCGTATTCCGCTTCGACGACGGATTTGCGGTTCAGATAATCCTCTTCGATCGAGGCAATTTTTTCGTTTACCGAATCAATCTTCTTGTTCAGCTCGTCCCGCTGTCCCTCATAAGTTTTGACCTCCGCCCGCAACTGTGTCGCCGTCGCCATATTTTCGGTCATTTGCCTGCTGCCTTCGGCAAAATCGCTCCGCGCCATTTCGTACAATACGGAATCGTCGGTGGTGCCGCGGTTGTTCATCAGCCTGATGTTGCTGTACGAACTTTCAGCCTTGGCGTTACCGGAAGCGGCTTCCGAATCGGCCAGACTGATCTGATCGTTCAGTTCGCTGATCTTTGCCGCAACCTTATCCAGTTCGGCCGACAGTTTTTCCTTGGAAGCAAGATAAGGTTTGAGCGCCGCTTCGCGGGCACTGTCGACTTTGGCGACCGCCGTCATCTTTTCTTTAACCAGTCCGCTCGCGGCGGTTCCGGCGGAACCGTTCTCCGATATATATCCGGCCAGCCGCTGCAAACCGCGCTGAGCCGCGCTTTTGGCGGTTCCGTCGGGCCGGTCGTCGTTGATAAGCTGGGCAATTTTCAGCGCAACGGAAGTCAGATCCAGATTGCGGATATAGGTTTTCATATTTTCATATTTGCCGTCGATATACTGATTGTAAAAGCTCTTCTGATCCTGCCACAACGGGTAAGGATGAGCTGCCTTGCCGTAAACCGGACTGTCGGAATACTGGTCTTCGGCCAGAATTTTCGCCGCCTGGGCGCCGATCTGCCAGGTAACCAGTTCCACCTCGCGGGCTGCGGCGGAAAATTCTTCTTCCTTGCTCGGATTGGCCAACGCACTGGCAGAATCCATCGCCGCCGCCTTTTCGCTGACGCTCTCAAGGCTGGCAAGGTCGCCGCTGTCTGCTTCCGCGCCCAAATCCAAAGTGGCAAAAGAGTCCGTATCAAGTCCCGCGGTCTTGTCGGCATTGGCAACCTGATAGGCGGCAACCGCCCATCCCGAAAGCCCGGTTCTGCTGTCATAATCCGTCGGATCGGCCGGCGCCGCCATCGTTCCGTACCAGACTTTTTCCGGCTGGTCGTAACGGCGGCCGAGATACTGAACAACGCACTGATCCGAGGAGGCAACCGCCTGCGCCGCCTTTTCATGCATTTGTTTAAACAGTTCATACTGGCGGAAGATATTGCGGTACGTGGGCAGCAGGCGGATCGTATTATGCGCCTTGAGCGCCTCGTTCAACGATTTCTGCGCATCGGAAATAACCCCGAGATCGGCCAGTTCCTTTTCGCTGCCGGCCATTAAAGACTTGGCTTCGGGCGCTTCCGGCACGGCAAAATTGACTTCGGTATAGGAACTCCACTTTGTTTCCGTATCTTCGGCTTCTTCCTCCTCTGCCGCCGCCGATGCCGTACTGCCGCTGACAAACTGGGCAAAAGCCATTTTGCTGCTGAAATAGCGCGAGGCCGCGGATTTTTTCCCTTCGCCTTCCGCGCTTTCTTCCTGATACGGCGCGGGGAGGATCGTCTTGCGGTAAATCGCGCGGGCAACGTAATACTGGGAATAAAGCGCCATCACTTCTTCGGTAACCTTCAGCACGTCGTTGAATTTCTTATGCGCCAGATAGAGGTTGTAATAGTTGCCGTTTTCATCCGAAGAGGACATTGAACCGGCATTGCCGCCGGAAGGGGCGATCGCGTCTTTCGAGAAATTGTCGATTTCCGTACGCAGGCTGTTCAACTGGGCTTCCAGCTTTTTCGACGCGGTCTGGATTTCGATCATGGTATCGTAATAAAATTCGGCCGCTTCCTTCTCGTAAAACCGGTTTACCCGCTGGTCGGAAGAAGGATATTGCAGAAACAGCTCGTTAATCGCGGTCTGAACGGCGGCCGGATCATAGATGTCCACCGAGGTTTCTTCGGCAAACTGCTTGGTCCCCGGCACTTTTTCGGCCGCATTTTTGCGTTTGGTGAAATAAGAGCCGATGCTTGCCTTCAGTTTGGTCACCTTTTCCTTGGCATATTTGACCGCTTCGTCGGCCGCCGTCTGAATCTGCTCAAAAACAGGCGTAATCGCCGCGGCGGCATCGCCGCCGAAGTCAAAAGAAACGCCGCCCACCAACTGGGAACGAGCCGGAGAACTCAGGCCGAGCATCCCCGATACCAGCAGAATGCCAAGATAAAATTTACTGTTTTTTCTCATCATTCCCGTCCCCCGTTGTTTCAGTGTTTTCGCCCGCCTCGTCCGTACCCGCGGTCATGGTTTTGCGGCCTTCCGTCAGAATGTTTCCGCTGCTTGGCGTAATTTCCTTTTCAAGCTTTTCCAGTTTTTCCGGCTTTGCACCGCCTTCCGCTTCCAGTTCGGCAGCCGTCGGCGGGGTAAAACGATAGTTGTCAAGGTTGAAATCACCGGCCGCCTGAACCGGATCCGCGGCGTTGAAATTCTCCAGCGCCAGATCCCTGGCCACGTCAAGCTGCATTTTCTGCAGCAGAATTTCGGTAAAGTTCAGCAGCGCCTGAATATTGTCCGTTTTCATCTTTACCAGCGTTCCGACGGCACCGCCCAGACTTTCAAACTCTGCGGTCGACAGTTTGCTTTTAGCCGCTTTTTCATTGTCTTTGACCAGCGTCGATTTTATCAGCATCGCCCGTCCCGCGGCTTTGCCGAGCATTTGATAATAGTTGACCCGGTAAATTGCGGCATACGTCGCCATCACGTGGGTATCCACCTCCGTATCGGCGCCCGGCAGCAGCGTTTCCGCCGTCCGGTTCAGGTCTTCCGTCGAATCGTAATTGTCGGAAATCGTCGTAATCGAAGAAACCAGTTCGCTCGCCTTGCCCCGCAGCTCGCTGATCTGGTCGCTCAGTTTGCCGACTTCCTTTTCCGTTTTGCGGTTGATCTTCCGGGTTTCCTTGATCAGTTTTTGCGAAATCTTTTTCTTTTCTTTTTCGTTTTTCTCAATTTGCTTCTGATATTTTTTAATGTTTTCCGGATCTTCGACGATTTTTTTGTTCAGTTCTCTCGTGTTTGCGTCCAGTTCGGAAATTTTGGCGTTAGCTTCACGGGCTTTGGCGGTAATTTCAACCGCCGCGTCTTCCTTGACCTTGGTCTGCTCGGCTTCCGCCTCGCTCATTTTATCCAGCGTTTCGCCGAGGTTGTTAAGGTTCACGTTTTTAAAATCGTTCAGCATTTTTGTGGCAAACTCATAAGCCTCCTTGGCGCCCTGGCCGTAGGTGATGGCCGTCTGTACGATGGCCGCCTGCTGCAGTCCCTTGCCCGCGGTTTGCGAACTGGTATTGCCGTAGGAAACGATTTCGTTGCCGATGGTGCTGGCATCCAGCTTGAACGGCGGCAGCAAAAAGGCTTCGGCCGAAAAGATCGGTAAAAAAGCGCTTAAGACCAAAAGGCCGAGAAGATTTCTGTTCATTGCTCATCTCCTTCCGATTCACCGCCGCTCTTGTTGCTGAACCTTTGCGCCATTTCTATCAGCTGCAATTCGTAAATCGCCGCCTGCATATCCCAGATGTGGGCAAAGCGCCGGGCGTTTTCCATGGCTTCCCTGGTTGCCGCCGACTGCAGAATTTCGCGGCTGTCCTTGGCTTCGACCGGCTTATCGTCGCTTGCGCCCTCTTTCCGCGTCTTGGCCATATTGGTGCGCAGCGTCAGCGCATAGGCATACATCCGGCTCAGGTTTTCGCGGCGGATGGCGTCGGTCGTATCCTTGTTGACAAAATAGGCCTTGTCCTGATCCTTGTCCGTATACTGGGGAATGATGTTTTCTTCCACTGCGCCTTCCAGTTCCTTGGTATCGCCGACTTTTTCGGCAATCGGGCCGATCAGTTTGACGTCGACTTTCTTTTCGTTCAAAATATTGCTTTTGACCTCTTCCAACGGACCGAATTCCCCCTGGCGGACCGCATTCATGGCCGCCTGCACCTTTTTCAGCTCTTCCTGAACGTTCTGCGCCTCTTTCTGCACGTCTTCCAGTTTGCCGAGCGTGGTTTCCACCGCTTCAAAGTCGGCATGGGCGCAGTTGATGCCCAACAGAGAGAAAAGCAATGTCCAAGCAAAAAATGTTTTCATCGTTATTCTCCACCGGCGTCGCTCTTTTCATCCAGATCGGAATCTCCCAAAACGTCCTTGCGGGCAGCGCATACCTGCTCTACCGTTTCAAGAATGATCTGGGAAGAAAAATTCATGGAGATCCGGTTCAAAAGCAACTGCGTCTGATAGTTGCTCATGGCAATTACGGTCAAATCGCCGCGGACGTCTGTAGAATCCGCCGCCAACTTGTCCTGTTCGTCCAGCGTATCGCTGTAATTGGCCGCCTCGTACTTTGAATTTGTCGCTTCCGCCAGCAGCGCAACCACCGCGTTGTAAATCATCCGGCGGCAGTCTTTCATGCTGAGGTTGGAGTCGAAACTGTTGTCAGCGTTGTTTTCACGAATGATTTTTTCAATACATTCGTTGCGTTTCTGTTCATCGTTGATAAAAGTCTGGGCACTGATTTCGCAACGCTGAGCCATCGGCACGATATAAACGTTGCCGACATAGCTATTGCCGACGGCTTCTCCGTCATCGGAGGAACTGGCAAACGCCATTTCTTCATGCCGGCCGTAGGTGCTGCGGGAAACTTTTTCAACCCGGTTCAAACGGGGAGAAACCCTGAATTGCCGTCTTTGCACCGGCGCGGCCTGTGCGGCCGGCGTTTCCGCCCGGACGGCAGCAGGCGAAGCCGAAACGGCTGCCGTATCGGAAGCCTCCCCTTCCGCCGGCGCAACTTCAACATCAGCTTCGGTATCGGCAGAAACGGCTTTCAGCCCGGACGAAACAACGGCAGCTTCCGTATTTGGCGCGGACGGACGGACAAAGGCTCTGCGCCGGTTTGCCGAAACTCCTCCTTTGTCACCGGCAGCCTGCACTTTTCCGACAACGGCCGGCTTCATTTGCACAGCTTGCATTCCCTCGGGCAGGTTTTGCAGCGTTTTTACGGGTGCGCCGCCGTCTTCCGCAGTCGCTTCGTCGTCACCGGCGATGCCGTCCAAATTTTCGCCGCCGGTCTCTTCATAATCACCGTCGTCATAAACCCGGTTGGCAGAGTTCATCGCGGAAGAAACGCCGTTTTCTTCAGCATCTTCCCCATAGAAGTCCTCGGCCGCGCCTTCAACGACGGTTGCCGTTTCTTCCGGTGCGTTGACGACCTCTTCTTCAACTTCTTCGTAATATTCTTCTTCCGGCTGCGAAGCCTGCTGATTTTCGGCTACGCTGTCCATGGCCGCCTGATAGGCGTCTTTCTGCGCCTGCACTTCGGCGTCATGAGCGGCTTTGGCCGCTTCGGCTTCCGCCTTGCGAGCCATTGCCTTTTGCGCCATTTCCATGCCTTTGTTGATCTCGTCGCCGTATTGTTCCTGAAATTTCGAGACAGAGGCAGCCGCATCGCCGACAATCGTGTTGAGTTCGCCGACCTTGTTGGTGATATCGCCAATTCCTTTCAGGTTTTGAGAACCGTTTTTCACGATACTCATCGTACCGGCAATATTGGCGGCGTCAAAAGTCGGCAGCCCGGCTTCCGCCCCCGCGGCAACAAACAAAACGGCACCCGCGCCCAGAATGCCCGAACCAATGCGCTTAATATTTACCATACCACCCTCCGTCTTGGTCTATGTCATTTTAATAATAGCAAAAAAAAACTGTTTTATAAATCTATTTTACGTTTCTCAGGCAAGATTTAAATATTTTGTAACAAAGTTGTCTTCCCCGTACTGCTTAATCAGCTCTTCCACCAGCAAAACGTTCTTGCGGCCGGAATTGTAAAGCTTCAGGTAAGGTCCGAGACCGCCGAGGTTGACGTCAAGGATCACCGATTCTCCGGTAGCCGGACGGGAAAGCAGAATCGCATAAGGGAAATCACGATAAGACTTGCCGAAAATAAAGTCGGTTTCCCGCTGGTTCAGGTTCCAGTTGACGTAGTCTTCCGGCATCGCCTGCGGGTTGCGGAAGAAAATAACCGTCTGGCACTGGCCGCGGATAACCTCGCCGACCCCCAGCCGGTCGATGATGTTCGGCTGTTGGAACGCGCAAAGGTAGGCCTGACGCTTCTTACGGCCTTCCTGCAGACCGATGATGAAATAGTCGCGGAACATCGGGTGCTTCAGCATCGGCGCGGTTTCGTCGATCATGATCAGCGACGGAACGCCGGTTTCCCCGGTTTCCGACTGAATACGGTGCATGATGTAGCTGATGACCGCAGGCGCCAGGGTTTCATCCTCGAAAATATGGGTAAAGTCAAATGCGATAAAGCGTTTGGAGTGCAAATCCAGACTGTCGTTGGTGGCATTGAAGATTTTGCCGTACTGGTCGGGATTGACCCAGCGGAACAGTTCGCGGCGCATGTTGCCGGTCGGCGAGAAACAACTTTTATAAAGGTTGCTCATCACCCGTTCTTCCGGACGCAGATAGTCAAACGCCGTGGTTACCGCGCGGGCGATTTCGCGTTCGGAAAGCGCGTCGTCAACCATGGTGATGGATTTCATCCAGCGGCGGAGGAAGGCCCGGTTGTTGGGCGTCGGCGCCGCGTCGAACGGATTTAAGGAAACGTTCTTTTCATCGCCGTCAAAGCCGACGTAAGCGCCTTTGACCGCACGGGTGAAAATCTCCGCACCGCGGTGGCGGTCGAAGAAGAACACCTTCAGGTCTTTGTGGCGCATCGCCTGACCGGCCAGAAACGTCAGCAAAGTGGTCTTACCTTGACCGGTCGGACCGATAATGCAGCAGTGAGCCACGGCAGATTCTTCGGGTGAAACGTGGAATTGGAACCGGTAACCGGAACCGGTGGTGGTACGGAACACGGAGATGGCGCCCGGACCCCAGTCGCTTTTGGCAAAGCCTTCCGACGGCTTGTCAAACGAAACCGCAACCGCCGCCACCCGCGACAGATAGCGGTAAGTCCGCGGATAGGTGTCATAAGTCGGAAACTGGTTGAAAAAGCTGGCCTGGCTGACCCAGCCTTCGCGCACCGGCGTCACGCCGAACAAACGGCAGATACGCTGCACTTCGCCTTCGGCAAAGTCAATTTCTTCCAGACTGCGCCCTTTCAGCACCAACGTCATCGCATATTCGGTCAGCGCCTGATAGTTGGCGTCGCTGTCTTCGATTGATGAAAGGGCTTCGTTATACTGGTCAATTACATCGCCGGAAAAGCTTGTCATCCGCGCCATGTTGGCCTGCTGCAGAAGCAGCGCCCGCGCATTCGGCTTAAAAATCGGCTTGATGTTGTGGAGCATGGTCAGCTCACAGTCGATCGCCAGCAGGGAAACGATCATCGACTCGTCCATAAAGTCTCCGGAAGTTCTCAACCCCATGGTAATCGCATACATTTCCTGATCGCCGGAAAAGAATTTGATAATGCCGTTTTCGCCGGTGAAATGAATATGGTCGGCCGTCAGAATTTCATTCAGCATAGCCCCTTCGGCATTGCGAACTTTCGGATCGGGTTTCGAGACCGGACTGCAAATGCGGCTGAATACGTGAAACGGACTGTCTTTCGGCAGACTGTCCTCGCTCTCAAACATTGCCCGCACGCCGTATTCGCTCAAAGTCGCCATCAGCGTCTGCGAGGCATAGTTAAGGTCTTTCAGCGCATCCGGACGGTCGGGAATGGAAATGACCACGTAGTGGGAATTGCTGTAAACGCGGTTCAGCGTACTCTGCCAGGTGTAGGCCACCTGTTCCAGCAGCGGATTGTCAAAAGTGCCGATAATTTCATCGGGCGGAATCCTTTCGCGCAGGGTAATGACGCGGCAGGTTACCTGCAGATCGGACATGTTGTCGATCCAGGACTTTCTCGCCTCAAGCATGGAAATGTTTTTCTCTTCGGTGGCAAAGGCCAGATCCAAGCCTTCGATTTTAAACACCCGGGCAAACGAACCGTTGTAGCAGCGGATGGTCATGCCGTCTGACATCAGTTTGTTGAAAGGCAGGAAATCCGCCACTTTGGACTCGCTCGGCTGCGGCAGAATGCTGCGCCCGAGCTTGGTTACCCACAAACCGGCAAAAGCTGCGGCAGAAATAAAACCAATCACCGCAACGATAACTTCTTTAGCGCTCAGCCCCTGTACGAACGTGCTGAAAAAATCAAAATCAGGGTGCAAATTTATTCCCCTTTGTCTTATACAAATTCTTGGTTACACGATAAGTTTGTCCGAATGCCTGAATCATGCTGGAAATATGCGGTTCTTTCGTACCCCAGAGCACGATGATTCCATGCACCAGCAAAATGCTGGCGACAAATATAATCGGGTTAATCTCGAAAGCGCCGATCGAAACGAACATGATCGGAAACTGAACGCCGAGATTAAGCAGTACCGGCAAAAACGGCCCCCACAAAATCTTGGGGGGACTGGCAACGGCTTTTAACACAGGTTCACGCATTTCAATCCATCCTTCGTTTTTTGTGATTCTACAGGAAAAGTTTTTTTTATGCAACAAAAAAGCTTGCCGCGGTTGACAAGCACCGGCAACGGATCAACGGGCTTCCGACGGCGCCCGCCGCCGGACGGAAAAAATGCCGCCCCGGGAGAATGAGCGGCATTTTTCCGACTTTAACGATACATTACCTGAAAATGTTTTTGATATCGTTCGGGATATCCATTATGCCATTGGCCGTACCGTTGATGGTTCCCAAATCCTGAGTAACCTCTTTTCCTTCATTGGCACCTTTGTTTTTGCCTTTGAAGAAATCATCCACTTTTTCACCCAGGCCTTTTTCGCCTTCCTTATCGGTGTAATTGGTACCGATCGTTCCGGCGGCACCGGTAATGGCGCCGGTCGCGGTGGTGAAGTTATCAAAGGCACCTACGCCCGCCGTGATGATTCCGCCGATGCCGTCAGCCCCCTGAACACCCTTAACCGTAGAGTCAACGGCGTCATAAACGCTGCCCGCCGCGGAAATGACGGAACTGGCCGTATTATAAGCCTTCAGGCCTTCCTGAGCGACCGTCTTGATGCCGTCTTTGAACTTCTGCCAGCCGGTTCTGGTATCCACTTCGGTACCCGCAGTCGCAATCGGATCAAGCTTGATGTTTTTTATGTCGGTCGTGTCGGCCATGGAAGCCAGACTGCCTCCCGGAACTCCGGAAATAGGCGCCAGAGGCTCCAACCTGCCGTCGGCACCGGTTGTCAAACCTCCGCCCAGACCGCCGCCCGAACCGTCGGAACCGACACCGGACGAACCGCCGGCAACGGCACCGCCCGCAACCGTCGTCGAAACCGGACAATCGCCACCCTCGCATTCGCCGAAAGTCATCGAATAGTCAGCTTCCGTAAAATCCGGCTGCAGAAAACTGCCGTAAGTCAGCTTAGCACCGGGCGCCTGGGTAAAATACTCGATAAAAGGCGTCATCATCGACAGAAGAAACAGGCTCAAGGCAATGTTGGCAAGATGCTTGAAACTGATTTTGTTGAAAATTGCGGCAAAGGTAAAAGCGATCAGACCGAAGCCGCCGAGAATATAAACGATTTTTCTGATGTCAAACAGCGTGGTCGTGATTTTGCACGCCATGGTTTTGAAAATTCCCCGTCCGGCTTCGCTTTGCATGCACCCGAGCAGATCCGCAAAAGCGTATCCAGGATTAAAGCAGACAAACAGCGCCGTCAGCAGCAGCAACAGAGATACAGACATCCTATTTTTTAACTTAAAATTTTGCATAGCACCCTCCTAAAATCTCTGTCCAAACTATTTTGCCAGCCCCGAGTCATTACCGCTGATCAGAGTATCGGTGATCATGGCCGGCGTAATAACCGTTTCTTCCACCATATAATTGATGATGCCGGCAGTCAGAGCAATGACCATCAGGCCGATGATGATGGCCCCCAGCCATTTCCAGTTGAAGTTGCCGAAAAAGCCGCCGATGGCAATCGCCACGATACCGAAACCGGCAACCGCATAGATAATTTCGCGCATGCCTTTGAAGATTTCGGCGCCCTTGCTCGTCAGATCTTCAAACAGCGCGGCATAAGAATTGGTTGCAAATAAAATTGAAGAAGCTAAGAACGCAACCAATGCAAATATTATTATTTTCTTTAATTTTACGTACAACATCTTCTTTTTCCTTCTTTTGTTAGCAGTAAAACGGGAGGGCTGTCATTGGCTAGCCAAAACTTCTGGCAGCCCTCCCCGTGGTTAAGTCACCGGGACTATACACCGAAGGTATCGGTTACGCCCGTACCGGCTTTGGAACCGGCAGCATACTGAACGACGGCGTTCGCAGCAGCCAGAATAGCCAGACCGACGGCCAAAGCGGCAAACCATTTCCAGTTTACTTTACCGAAAATGGCGGCAAAGGCAACGCCGACCAGACCGAAACCGCCCAGAATGAAGATGATCGTTCTAACGGCTTCGAATACGTTAGAGACCTTCTTGCTCGCCTGGGTCATCAGGCTGGTGCCGTCAACCGCCGCGGCGTCACCGACCATCGCAACAGTTACGAACAGAACCATCGCGGCCAGTGTCCAGATATTTCTTTTAATAAATTGCATAGTTTTTCTCCTTTAATTAATTAAAAGTGCTTTACTTATACATTTTTAGAATACCTGATTTTTTCCAAAATTACCAGCATTATCACATTTGCCGTAATTTTGATAACATATTGTTTTTAGCAAATATTTTTCCCTGTAACAAAAAATTCATAGTTAAAAGCGGCCGTTTTTGGACAATAAAAACGAAAGACTCCGCGCCGGAATGCGGGCATCCGACATCCGGGCACGCACACTTATTTATTTTTGGCCTCGTACAGTCCGTTCTTTTCCGCGGTCCTCACAAACGCCGGAAAAAAAGCGTTAAAATTTAGTTTTCAACAAACAATATACTTGCCAATTCCCTTATTTTAATTTATTGTTAACCATTAGAGGGGTCAAGTTAATGAGAAAAAAGACTTTAAAAATATTTGTTAACAGTTTTGTCGTTTCTCTGTTTACGATATGGGCGGTCAACGGATTGTTTGCCGTTCCCGAAAAACGAAGAAACGCGGAAATATCAATTCCCGACAAAAACATAGCGCTCTTTTTTCAGCATGAAGCGCCGACGGTCAACTATTCCGCCTCAACGCCGGTCCGGGCCTTTTCTCTGGCCGCACTGGCGCCGAAGCCGGCCGAACGGGAAATTTTCATAGATAAAAACCTGTTTGTTTTCGACGATGAGGAAGAAGGCATCCGCATCAATTCGGTAGAAGACGCCGCCGACATTCCGCTTGAATATTCGGCCGCCGCTTCCGTTTTCAATCCGGCAAAAAGCATGACGGCAAGCAACGACTCGCAGCCGGTCGCCGAACGGCCGGCCGTTGTCGCCGCCGCAGCGCCGCAACCGGCGACGGTCGCCGACAACGTTTTTGCGGAAGAAGCCGGAACGAACCGAACGGAACCGGCCGCGGAGCGGCAGAATGCCGAAAAGCCCGCGGAAACGGCCAAAACGCAGCTGCTTGCCGCAACGCTTCCGCAGCAGGCCGACAGCGAGGCGATCCCGCTTGAATTCGGCAACGGCGCCGCCGAAAAGGTGGAAATTGCAAGCAAAGCGCCCGACAATCAGATCGCCATGGCCGACGGCGGCAAACTGAACATTGACAAGATCGCCGTCGAACAAACCGCGGAAGCGACGAAAGCGGCACCGCGCGAATGGTATGAAATGAGCGAAAAAGATACGGCCGGCAACACGGACAGCCCGTGGGTGGTCGCCAAAGGCACCCGTAACCCCAAAAACAACCATGTTCTTGACGAAGACTTTTACAAAGGCATGAGCGAATCGGAAATCAACGCTGCCCTCAACGCACCGGAAAAAATCGCCGAAGACGGCAAAGAAGTTCAGGTAGCGGAAATGGTCAAAAACATTCTGATCCCGATTCCGGAAGACATTATGAACGACAAAAACCTGACGCCGCAGCTGGTTTCGCCGAAGAAAAACAAAAAACAAGAAAATGAGGAAACCGCCGCGGAAAGCGACACGGCCGAAAACGACGGCAAAAGCGGCGGACTGCTGAAGAGCCTGGCCTCAATGTTCGGCAGTTCGGACGAAAACGCCGAAACCGCCGCGGACGACAATGAAAACCTGCAAACAGAAGAAAAACCGAAAAAACGCAGAGGGCTGTTCTCCGCATTCAGCCGCGACAAGTCCCCCGCCAAAATCCTGCCGGCGGAAATGAGACTTTCCTTCCAGCCGGGCAGAGCCGAAATTTCGGGCACCACGCTTCGCTGGATACAGGCTTTCGCCAACAAAGTCATCGAGGACCCGAGCGTCATTCTCGAAATCAGAATTGACCGGACCAGCTCTTTTGAACTGCAGCAAAAAAGATTAAATTTGTTACACAATATTTTAACTAATAAGGGTGTAGAGTACGAAAAAATAAATACCGTCTTCACATCCCGTGAGCCAAATTCGTTCATTATCAGGACCTTACGGATAAATGAAAACGTTAACAACACTGTGCAGGAAAGCAATAAAGGGCGGAATTTGTATTACCAGTCGTGGTAGAATATCTGCTTGATTATTTTTTTCCAGTATGTATGATAGGTTAAAAAATATGAATAAAAACAGCTTAGGAAACACAAAAATGAACTACAAATTTCTTTTATCAGCCGGTTTTTTAGGAGTTCTGCTGTTATCGGGTTGTGCAAGCAACAACGATTATGAATACAACTATTCGGAAGCACCGGCTGCTCCGGGCACGACGGTCAAACAAACCTGTCCGGCCGGACAATATCCCACTCCGGGCATTACCGGCTGCGCCGCCGAAGACGAATTTGTAAATTATACGAAAGTTGCCGCCGATTATCGCGAATACGGCGAAAGGACACCGCGCGACCATCTGGTCGTTCAGGCCGGTGCCGGCAGCAACATGTCCGCCACCATTCCGCCTTCAATTGACGGAGAAGTCGTTGATTATGAGGAAGAAATCACCGTTGACGAAACTCAGCAGAACGTCAGCGACGACGGTGCGGCCGGCACCGGAGACGGCTACAATGCCGACGACCCGGTCGAAGACTGGCTGGCGGAAGAAGGAAAAAGCCTGAAGCTGTTGTTGACGGAATGGTGCGATCGCGCCGGCTGGCGGCTGATCTGGAACACTAACCGCAACTATACCCTAACCGCCGGAGCCATGTTCCGGGGGCGTTTTGCCGACGTCAGTTCGGCTTTGGTCAGAGCCTTTGCCAGAGCACGGCCGGCACCGATCGCAACATTTTATAAAGGAAACCGCGTCTTGGTAGTCGAGACTATGGAGGATGAGAATGCGTATGAATAATTGGATTAAATACAGCCTGAGTCTGGGCCTGGTCGCTTTGATCGGCGCCTGTTCCGTTGCCACCAGCATGGACGCTACGCTGGAACGGGAAGTGGAAGCCACGACCGAACTCAAGGAAAAGGCCAAAGAGCCGAGCACACCGGCACCGGCCGACGTTGTCCGGGTTAAAAACGAAATCTGGCTCGGCGACAAGAGCGTTGTCGAATACGAAGGCGCTCCGATTCCGGCGTATCTCGAAACCAAAGAAGGCATTACCCTGATCAGCAACCGTCCGATAACCTTGTATGAAGTCGGCGACATGATCAACAAAATCACCTCCATTCAGGTTCGCTACGCACCGCATCTGGAAGAAGATCTGTTGAAAAATGCGGAAGAAAACGCGCCTTCGCCCGAACAGATGAACGCACACTGGGCCGACCCGACCAAAATGCTGGTTTCCTACCGCGGTCCCCTGAGCGGCCTGCTGGATGAAATCGGCTCACGTTTCGGCATTTGGTGGAGATATGACAAAAACGAAATTTACTTTTACAAATTCATGACCAAAACCTTCGTTTTGTACAGTCTGCCGACGAAACAGAGCCTGAGCAGCAACATCGGCGGTTCGTCCACCGACTCGGGCAGCGGCGGTTCGTCGTCCCTGACACTGACCAATACGGCCGAACTTGAACTGTGGAGCAACATTGAAAAATCGATCACTTCAATGATCGGAAAAGATGCCCAGCTGTCGCTTGACCCGACCAACGGCACCATTTCGCTGACGGCAACGCCGAACGAAATCAGACGCGTGGCTCACTATATCAACGAACAAAACGCGCGTTTGTCCCGCCAGGTTGCCATCAGCATCAAAGTTTTACAGGTTACCATTGACGATTCGGACACCTTTGGCCTCAATCTCAGTTCCGCTTTCAAAGACGGAAAAACCAGCATCGGCGTCGCCAGCGCCGCCAGCGGCCTTTCGTCCGACGTTACTCAGAATCTGACAATGACCCTGATGCCCGGCAACTGGAACATCAACGCCAGCATCCAGGCATTGTCGACCCAGGCAACGACCAACCTGATCACGAGCGGCACGGTTACCACTTTGAACAACAAGTCGGCTCCGATTCAGGTTGTCAAGAAGCAAAACTACATTTCCGAAATCACCAAAACCAACAGCGGCGGCGACTCCAACTATTACGACCTGTCGACGGAAACGGAAGAAATCGAAACCGGTTTCACCATGAACGTTTTGCCGCGGATTCTGGAACACGGACGACTGCTTCTGAAGTTTGACCTTACCCTGTCCGACCTGTTGGCTTTGGAAAAAGTTGACCTGATCAGCGGTTCCGACACCGGTGAAGAACAGAGCGAAGGCGGCGAATATATTCAAAACCCGATCATCGAATCCCGCGGCTTTACGCAGGAAGTCGCCATGAAATCGGGAGAATCCCTGGTTCTGACCGGTTATGAACGGGTTGAGAACAGCGCCGAAAAACGCGGCGTCGGTTCGGCGACCAACTCTTTGCTGGGCGGTTCCGCCACGGCTGGAAAAGTCAGAAGCATCCTGGTCATTATTTTAACCCCGGTCGTTCTCGAAAGCCCGCTTAACCCGGAAACCAGAGTACACGACTAGACTGAAAATTCTTAGATTAAGGAAACCAACGTGTTAGATGATGCCAAAATGTCAGATGACGATTACAAAACCGACCAGGAGCGGAGCTGGGGAACGCATTTTGTTTCCGGCGGGGTTGAGTTTGCAACCAGTTTGTTCTGGCAATCTTTGCAGAACCAGGACGCGCCTCTGGCCGAAATCGTAGAATCTTCGCAAGGGGTTTTGGAAGGCGCCGATCTTTACTGCATCAAAAAAGGCAAAACGCCGCAGTTCGGCATCTGCGTTTCCGCCGACGGTTACAAACCGGGCATGAACGCGGCGGCAATCGGCCTGGCCACGGCGCTGAGCGATCAGCCTTCATTCGTCGCCGTTTTCAAAGTTCCGAACGGCTGGTGGTATGTCTGCGTGCGCGACGACGTTATCCTGGCGAACGGCGATATGCTTTACCTTTCCGAAGAAGACGCCAAAAAGCAGTTTATGAGCATGCTGATGGTGCCGGACTGGAAACTGAAGATTGCACCGCCGGAATGGAATATCGAAGACACCCTGTACCCCGAGCTTGAAGATCTGCTGGCGCGGGGCAGCAAAGTCAAGCTGCAAAAGATCAACACCAAAGGCAAGATGTTTTACGTCATTGCCGGTACCGGTGCCTTTGTCGTTCTTTATGTCGCGTATCAGCTCTTCATGAGCCTTTTCGATACCACGCCGACGGTTCCGGTGATTGTTCCGGTACAGCCCAAGGTGGTTCAGACGGAAGAAATTCCGCCGGAGCCCAAGCCGTGGGAAAACCTGCCCGATCCGACGGCCATCCTCAACAGCTGCAACAACAAGATTATGGATCTGCTGCAAATCATGCCTCCCGGCTGGAAGATCGGCGAAATAACCTGTACAAGCGGCGGCGCCAGCACCAGCTGGTCCAGAATGTTCGGCCGGATATCGATTGCCGACAAAGCACTTAACGCTTCCGGTCTCCAATTTTCCGCCCGTTCCATTTCCGATACGGGAACCAGCGTTATGGCGGCTTTGAGCCTGGACGAGATAAAGACGGAACTTTCGGAACCGACGAAATCGATGCTTGATCTGAAAATCAATCTGAACGAATTTTTCCAGTCGATCGATCAGGAAGTTTCGCTGTCGGACGAGGTTTACACCTCTCCTCAGCAGAACGTCTACCGTTCCGTCAAGTTTCAATTCAGTTCAAACTATAATCCCAAAGTCTGGAGCACTTTGTTAACAAAATTTTCAGGACTTAAGATTAATATGATAAAATACAACCCCGATACCGGTGTTTGGGAATATGAAGGAGCTATCTATGCATTATAGTTTTAGAAATACGTTATGCGGTCTGGCCGTTGTAATCGCCGCGGGACTGCTGGCCGATCAGGCTGCCGCGCAAACCGTCACTTTACTGGAAGACGACGATACCATTTCTTTGTCGCCGGCAGACGAAGGGTCATCCGCACCGGAAGAAATTTCCCTGTTCGACGAACAGATGGGCGACGTATCGCTGCCCGGCGGCGACGGTCTCCTTTCCCCGTCCCAGCCGACCGACAGCGTTGCCACCGACGTCATTCCGATGGAAGGAAGCACGGACGACAATTCCTCCGAACAAATTTCCATCGCCGTTGAAAACGAAACGGCGCCCGCCCAAAACGCACCGGCGGGCAGCGACGGCCTCAACATGACGATCGAAGGCGAAGCGCCGGCAGTAAAAACCGTTTCGGATACGCCGCCGACAGCGGTGCCGACGGTAACCGGAAAGCTCCTCGGAGCGGAAGCCACCGGCGGTTTTGACGAAAACATTTCGCCGTCGATCAGCAACGACCTGTTTACCAAAATGTCCGATTTGGAAAAACAGACCACCCTGCTCAATCTGGAACTGAAAAAAGAAAGGGTTCAGAACGAAATTGCCGCGGTCAAGGCACAAAGACTGAAAGCCCAGCAGGAAGAAGAGGCCCGCAAAGAGGAAGAGGAAAGAAAAAGGATTGAATGGGAAAACGAGCAGGAACGCCTGATGGTGGCCGAACAGACGAAACTGAAAGAAGCCGCCGCCGCATTGGAAGCTCTGCGGCAGGAAAAAATTGTCAAAGCCTACAAGGCGACGATGCTCGGCACAACCCAGAAATGGATTAAGACGAATGCGGCCGTTTATGCCCAAATGGCCAAGAAAGACGCCGAAATCAGACAAATTCTGGACGATAACACGAAAAAGATGAACATTCTGAAACAAAAGGCCGACGATCTTAAGAGCAAAGCGGAAGCGGCGAGAATTGCCCACGACAAGAAGGTGGCCAACCTCGAAAGCCAGATTTCGATCTTAAAAACCCGGCTGGAAGCGGAAATCGAATCTTCCAAGAAAAAAATCGCCGCGGCCAAAGCCGAAAGCAAGAGCGGACGCAAAAATCCGTTTGCCACCGCCAGCGGCATTGACCTGACGACGCCTCTGTCGCCGGAAAAAGTCAAACTCAGCAACGAATATGCAATTATGGAAATTACCGGTCAGGGCGAAGAACTGGCGGCCAAACTGATCAACACGGAAGGCGACGTCTTCATGGCCAAAGTCGGCACCACTTTGAGAAACGGCTTTACCATTGACGAAATTACCCAGACTTATCTGAGCGCGGTCAAAGACAACGCCAAAGACGTGCTGTATTTCTCGGCTGGCGGCATTCTGGACCGGGAACCGATTCCGTCCGACATTACCATTAAACAGCCTTATGATCCGGACAACCCGAACGCCGGCGGCAATAACGGCGGCAATCCGTCCCGCGGACGCCAGATCAACGCTACGCAGGGAATTCCGAGCTTAGGTCAGGGTATGTTTATCAGATAAGCGAAGTAAATGGTAGAAGAAAGCGCAAACAACAAAGAGAACAACACTTCTTCGGCTGCTCAGAACGAGCAGCCGAAGAAGCAGAGCGCAAAAGACTTCATTGAAGGTCTTTTTGCCAACGACAATTATCTTTGTACGATGCCCAAAGCCAAGCTGCCCGACGGCTCGGCGCTTAATATCAACGACGAAACCAGGCGGCGGCTGGCTCTTTTTGCCGACGGCACACTGCTTATTTCCAAAGACCACCGTTTTGACGGCCCGGTTTTAAGCTTTCTGAGCATTGCGGAAAAGAAGGGGATCAAGATGAAATCCCCGGTTTACATTTCGCAAAACGAGCTGGCGACCATCTACGCGATGGCCGAACGTAACCAAGTCTTTTCCGAAGACGACGAAGACTTGGCCCGGCTGCAAATGCAGAGGGACTTCGTCAACATCATCAAACGCGCTTCGTCAATGAAAGTTTCCGACGTGCATGTCGTCGTTTCCGACAATTGCACGGAAATCTTTTTCCGCGCCAACGGCGTTATGATCAAAGAAATGGAATACAGCAAGGAATGGGGCGACCAATTTGTGCGTGCCGCTTTTGCTTCCGCCGACATTTCCGACGCCAACTATGCCCAGAACGAATTTCAGGGCGCGCAAAAACTGGGGTCTACTCCGCTGCGCGGTTCCAAAGGCAAACTGATGCTGCCGCATAACGTTTTGGCCATCCGTCTGCAATTCAACCCGATCGCGTTCGGTTCGCAATACCTGGTTATGCGTATTCTTTACGCCGACGACAATCCGGACGGCAACGACGACCTGGCGGCTCTGGGCTGCGGCGAATACGAACAAGACCTGTTTTTCCGCCTGCGCGCGGCGCCGGTAGGACTGAACATCGTGGCCGGTCCGACCGGTTCGGGAAAATCGACGCTGCTGCAACGTAACATGATCAAACTGATCAAAGAGAAAAACGGCGAAATCAATCTGCTGACGGTGGAAGACCCGCCGGAATATCCGATCCCGGGCGCCCGGCAGATGCCGGTGACCAACGCCAACACGGAAGAAGAAAAGACGGTTCAGTTTACGCTGGCGCTGTCGGCGGCACTGCGTTCCGACCCGGACGTGCTGATGGTGGGCGAAATCCGTTCGCTGGCCACTGCCAGCCTGACGTTCAAAGGTGCGCTTTCCGGCCACCTGGTATGGGCCACCCTGCACGCCAACTCGGCGCCGGCCATCGTAACCCGTCTGCGCGACATGGGCGTACAGTCTTACATGCTGAGCGACCCGGAACTGCTGAAAGGGCTGATTTCCCAGCGTCTGTTCCGCAAACTGTGCCCCTATTGCCGGGTACCGGTCAAAGAAAGGCTGGACAATCCGGCGGTCAAGCGTCTGCGGACGGCACTCGGCGATTTCGGCGTCGAAAACACCTATTTGAAAGGCCCCGGCTGCAAATTCTGCGAAGGACGCGGCATCAAAGGACGTTTGGGCGTACAGGAAATGATTCTGCCGGACGGAACGTTCCTGGAACTGATGATCGCGGGAGAAACCCGCAAGGCCATCGACTACTGGACCGGCGATTTAAACGGAAGAACGCTGAAGGACGCCGCTTTGGAACGAATGCTGAAGGGACTGATCGACCTTGACGAAGTGGAACGCTGGTGCGGCCTTCTGGACCAGCGCCCGGTATATTAACATCAAGACCCGGAATTATCAGAAGACAGGGAGACAATAAGAGATGGATGAAAAGAAAAGAGATTCGGCCTCAAACCTCAGTCAGGCATTAAAAAAAGTTAACGCCATCGAAATTTACTACGCCAAAATCATTTGTATGACTTCCGGCTCCACCAGGCTGAAAATCTATCGTAAAATTGCGTCGCTGATGAGCAACCGCTTTTCGTTGATGAACGCGCTCGACATGCTGCACGCCACCATTACCAACGACGGCAAAAACCCGAGCGAGCCGCTGGCGATCGCCATTGCCCAATGGGGCTACGGACTGCAGAACGGTATGTCGTTCTCCGATGCGCTCAAAGGCTGGGCGCCGGACCGCGAACGGCTGATGCTTTCGGTGGGCGACGTTTCCGACCTGGAAGGCGCGCTTTACAACCTGATCCGCGTAACCGAAGGCACCACCAAGATGATCCGTCCGATTATCGGCGCCATTTCCTACCCGGCGTTCCTGATGATGATGGTTGTTTTGATCATTTACGGTATCGGCGCCTTCATGGTGCCGCCGATGATCGACGCGGCGCCGAACACGCGCTGGCAGGGAACGGCCAAAACCCTGGTCGGACTGTCCAGCTGGATTCAGGAATACTGGGTCGTCGCCTTTTCGATTTTGCCGGCCATCATGCTCGTAATTTATCTGACGATCGGCATTTGGACCGGACCGACGCGGGCAATTGCCGACCACCTGCCGCCATGGTCGCTGTACAAGACCTTCGTCGGCATTACCTGGCTTTTGGCCATGTCGGCGCTGGTCAAGGGCGGAACGCCGGTATCGAACGCCATGCGCGCTTTGCGTAAAGATTCGACCCGATATTTAAAGGAGCGGATAGACAAGGCTCTGGTGTTCGTCAACAACGGTGACAACCTGGGTCAGGCGCTGTCCAAAACGAAGCTGGATTTTCCGGACGCGGAAATTATCGGCGACCTGAAGATTTATTCGGAAATGGACAACTTTGAAGAAGCGTTGGAAAATCTGGCCAACAACTGGCTGGACGAATCCGCCTACGTTATTGAACAAAAGGCCAGCGTTTTGAACATGGTCGCCCTGCTGATGGTTTCCGGCGTTATCGCCTGGGCGGTTATGGGCACGTTCGAAATGCAAGACCAAATCACCAGTTCGATGGGCATGTAACATGAACAGGCATCTGCAAACGCGCCAACTGTATGTCCTGCTTGCGATAATGACGGCAGCGGTCATACTTATCGTCCGGCAATATGTTTCGCCAAACAAAAAAGTGGAAGAAGCGGCGCTGCAGGTGGAGGAAATCGCCCGGCTGGTCCGCAAAAACTATGCCAGCCGGGTTGATTACTGGGGATTGAGCACCCAGTCGGCAATTGATAACAATATGTTAACCAATTTGTCCTATGATGACGGCAAATTGATTAACGCTCTCGGAAAACCGGTAAAAATCGGAAGCGGGGAAAACGGCGATACCGTGATGCCCGGAGAGCGCAGTTTTGATGTCGTTTACAGCGGACTGAACACGGGGGAATGCATTGCCCTTGCGGCCTACCGTTTTGAACGACCGGAAGAATTAGGCCTCTTACAGGTAACCATCGTCGGCAAAGACAACCGTCAGAGCTTCAGTTGGGGAGAAGAGACCTTCAAGCTGCCGGTTAGCCGGCCGGAAGCGAAGAAAATCTGTCGCAACGGATCCAAAGTCTTGTGGACAATGGAATAATTTTGTGGCGGATTTTATCGTATTAGGCTAAAAACAACTTGTATTATAGCTAAAAATCAGCTATTATAATTACTTGGAATACGATTTTTTTTGGGAGAAAAAAATGAAGACTTTATATAAGAGTGAACAGAGCGGACGTTCCATGGTTGAAATGCTCGGCGTTCTGGCCATTATCGGCGTTTTGTCGGTCGGTGGTATCGCCGGTTATTCGAAAGCCATGGCCAAGTTCAAAACGTCCAAGGCTCTGGATCAGGTTTCCACGACCGTTGCCAACGTTCGTACGTTGTACTCCGGTCAGCCGAACTATTCGGGACTGAATACCGAAATCGCCATCAAAATGGGTGCGATCGGTGCCGAAATGCTGAGTGGCCAGTCGCCGACTAGCGCCAAAGTCGCTTACAATGCTTTTAACGGTGAGGTTACCATTTCCGCGACCACGGTCAGCGGCCGTGCCAACGCCGGTTTCACGCTGGTATTCAGCGGCCTTTCGAAGGAAGCCTGCGTTCAGATGGCCTCTTCCGACTGGGGTTCGGGTTCCGGTTCGGGTCTGGTAAGCGTTCAGGCCGGTACCGCTACTGCCGGTACAACCGCATCGGGTACGCTGCCTTTGAATCTGGCTACCGCTGCCGGCGGTTGCAACCAGGAAGGCGACTCCAACAAAGTTACCTGGGTTTATTACTAATCCGGCGACGAAAAGTCTTTTCAAAAAGGAGGAACTATAGTTCCTCCTTTTTTTGTTCCCCTAAAAACCACGTGTTAGACACAGGGGGTTACTTTTTGTGTTTTGCGTCCGTGCGGACAAACAGGCACAGACATTTTAGCACCCTCGTAAGGCCCGTATAGTCTGTTGGCCGACTGAATACGATACGGACAATTTATCCCGCTTATATCAGCCGGCAAAGGTTTATTTTTTGAAACAATCCGTCCCGAGGCAGCAAAAAAGAGGTCGGCATTTCCGGGGTAACGAATTTGCGCAGTCTTCAGAACGGTAAATCATCGTCCGGCAGAACGCTGACCGCATAACCGATAAAAAATTATGCTTAAGCTGCCAAGGGTGCAGATTTTTTACGAACAATCGGCTTGCGCGGAAAAAAGAAACAAACGTTACAACCTCAAAGAACTATAAAAAAGGATCTGTTTACGGCGTAAATTTTGATTATAAATAACAAATAATTTGCATTGGAACATATGATGAAACTTGCCAAGACCGTATTTGTTACAATTTTGTTTTTCATTTCCGGCATATTGGGCACCATTTATCTTCTGATACTTTATTTCTGGGAAAAACGCGCTTTGACTATATTATCTTTTACGCCGAAAACGCAAACAAGGCCGGCAGCTCGTTAAATATTGCTTTATCTTTTTCTGCAGCGTCGTCCCTCCTTTGTCTGCCTTTGCCGCGCAATCTCCGTCAGACAAAACACGTGTTGTCACAGTTATGCTGCCGCTTTTTCTTTTTGTAGACACCTTTGGAATCATCAACCGGCTGGCCGGAACAGTTGAAACGACGGATATTTACGAAAAAGAATATATTGCTCCAAACGAGCGGAACTCTTCTTTCGTTAAAGGCCCCGAAACACGATTGTCCTTAGCCGGAGTCTATGGAAGACGGTTACAGAAACGTCAAAGGACAAAACCTGCTACCGCGGCTGTCCGCGCTGCGGGAGCAAAACAGCAAATTTCCAGGTTGCAGGCCTTATATATGCCGATGCAACGATTTCCGCCTTAACCGCCGGAATCTGCAGCTTGCCGGACAAGACGGAAACCAAGCTTAAGAATCTCTTTTCCGTTGTCAACAGCAACCTGCCAAACGCAACAAGTCTGTCTAACATTTTGAAAAAACAGGGCCATAATGCTTCTTTTATCCAAAATGCCGACATTGCCTTCGCCGGAACGGATAAATTTGCCCGCCGGCATGGTTTTGACTTTGTTGCGGGAAATGACGAACCGTTAAAAAAATATCCCGATATCGCCAGCGGCGCAAAGGAAAACGACCGGGGAATCAAAGACAGTGTTTTATACGACACCGTCCGGCGGGAAATTTTGCATTTAGCGGAAGGAAAAAATCCTTTTTAACAGTAATTACAACGGCGTACACACACGAGCCGACCACGTTTCTAGATCCCGGATGCGAACAAAAATTCGGCGATAAACGCGACGCGGTTGTCTGCGCCGGCCAAATGGCCGCAGATTTCATAGAATGGGTACAGAAACAGAATTTTTACCATAATACGGTCATCACCGTTCCGGGAGATCACGTCGTCCGCGGCAAAAACTCAATTTATCCCCAAAGAAGCAAACGGCAAATATTTTTTACAATCATTAATCCTCAAAAGGGTTCGGAACCGCAAAAACATCGCCGGACAATGCTTGATATTGCGCCGACGCTGTCGAAGCCGCCGGTTTCGGGAACAATGGGCTGCGCCGGGACAAAACCTGTGGAAGCAACACCCTGCTTTGGAAGAAAAATACGGTCTGGCTCTTGACACGGAAATCAATAAATTTTCAACAAGCCCCGAACCGGGACTTAAAAAGCCCTGTTCCTACACTCTCGGAATGAAGGTAACCAATCCGCCGACATCGTCCGGTACACCCTTGCACATTATAAAAAAGTCCAAACCGTATGGACGGACAACTTGTATCTCAAAACCGACTTTTCACAGGCCGAAAACATATGTCCGGACATCGAATTTATCGTCATGTTCGAAAAGCGTGACAAGCCGGCCGCAATTAACATGTCGATTGACGGAAAAAGCAAGGACAAACGGACAATTTTCGCCGATGAGCAAGCGCCGTTTCGTAAAAAACCGTTTTTACCCAAAACATAATCGGCAATGATAAAAATTTACTGATCAAATTTTTGCGCAACACGCAAACGGAAAAATCTGACTATTTGGCAATCGGCATTAAAAATTTCAAACTGTAAAAAACGGTTATTTTTGTTACATTTTTATGACATTTTCCCGAAATCAAAAAAAAAAAAAAACAGATAAAACAATAGGTTATATGCGTATTAAAGTTATATAAACCACTTGTATTTTAATTTTGTTTAGAATAAAATATTTTTTACATGAGTTGTTTTTGGGAGACTACATCTAATGCAAAGCTATTACAGCTGTCAAAGCGGACGTTCAATGGTTGAAATATTAGGCGTATTGGCAGTGATCGGCGTTTTGTCCGTCGGAGGCATAGCCGCATATTCAAAAGCAATGGAAAAAATCAACACCGACCAACTGATAGTCGACATCAGCACGACCGCGCGAAAAATCAAAAACCTGTATGCGGATCAGAAAAGCTATGAAGATTTGGACCAGCAGGTTTACACTCTTAATCTGGTTGCCGGCGCACACAAAATCGAAGGTATGAACAAAAAGCTGCTGCACATATTCAACGGCGAAGTATTCGTTAAGTCGATCGCCTTAAACAAAGGTTTTGTCATGGTTTACAACGGCTTGACGGAAAAAGCGTGCGCCACGCTGGCGTCTACCGACTGGGGCAACGGTTCGACCGGATTGAAATATCTGGTCGTCAGCCCGACCGGCATCATTCCGCCGCGGGGTTATCCTTCCAATCTTGATTCCGGTGAATACGAAGCCAAGGACATTCCGCTTTCGCCCGCCGAAGCCGCCGCGCATTGCAATTGCGACGCTTTTTACAAATGCGGCATTGCCTGGTTCTACGAATAAGCATAAAAATGTAAACATCTTTTTTTTAACAGGAAGAAGACAACCGTTTTCTTCCTGTTTTTATGTTTCAAACGCCGCATGAACAACAAGAAGCGGGCATATTCCCGCCCTGCCGGCCGAACAGGCGGCAGGATCAATCCTTTCATAAGCGGAAAATCAAAATCCAGTTCCAAATCCCGATAACCCCAGGAAATCAAAACGTCATCGGTATCGTGCAGACTGACAAACCGGTTTTATCACTGCCCCAGCCGGTAAAAAAAGAATCGGTCTGAGGGAACGGTTGTCGATTTTGCAATATTTCATATTCAGATTCCGGAATAAAAATTCCACATGTACCTTATGAAAAATCAATCGAAGTCAGCAGGGCGGTATAGGGCTTGTCCGACGGACTGCAGGCGAAAACGCCGGCAGAAAACACATCGTCGGCAAACGGCAGGCGGAACAGACGAACCGGAACGAAAACCACGCCGTTGACGGAATAGGACAATTCAAAGGTACCGTCGTCGTTCCTCTTCAGCCGGAACCAGATTTCCGCCGCGCCGGCGGAAAGCGGCGTCAGCGCCATGTCCGAACAGCCGCCGGCGGTAACGACGCTGCCGACGTTAAGCGAACTGCCGTTTTTCGACATGACGGAAATTTTAAACCAATGGTTTTCGTCAACCCGCCCCATCAGTCCGCACTGGGCAAAATCGACGGGAATGCCGAAGCGCCAACAAACGGTCATGACAAAGGCGCCCCGGCGGCGGGCAAAAAAGAAATGGCCGCTGTCCCGATGATAGCCGCGGACGGCATCCTGCCAGAAATCGGTCTGCGGCGCTGCCGTCACCCGCACGCCGCGCTCGCCGAAAGCGACGTCCGCCGCCTCGTTGTACCATTCAAAGTCGCGCAAAGCCTCCAGAAGCATTAAAAAGTCCTGACATTCTCATCCGGCATGCTTTGCAGAACTCTCTCCAGCTCCGGATTTTTGTTGCGCGGCGCAACGATCTTCAGGGTAATCAGCTGATCTCCCTGCCCGTTGCGGTTTTTGATGCCCTTGCCTTTCAGGCGCAGTTTGTCGCCGCTGCCGGCATAGGACGGAATTTTGACCGCGACCTGGCCGTCGATGGTGGGTACGGTAATTTTGGCGCCCAAAACCGCTTCTTTGACGGTGATCGGCAGTTCCATGGTAATATTCTGCCCTTCCAGCCCGAAATAAGGGTGTTTATCGACGTTTAAGGTTATCAGCACGTCGCCGTTTTCACCGTTATAGTGCCCCGGGCCGCCCAGACCTTTCAGGCGCAGGGTCTGGCCGTCAACGGTGCCGGAAGGAATTTTGACGTTGATGTTGCGGCCGCCGAGCGTCACCTGACGTTCGCCGCCGCGAACCGCGGTCAGAAAATCGATCCGCATGGTGTAGGTAATATCCTCGCCTTTGCGCGGCCGTTTGGCGCCGCCGCCGAATCCCTGATAACCACCCCGGCCGCCGCCGAAAGCCGAAAAAATGTCGTCGCCGAAAATGGAAGAGAAGTCGAAGTTGGCGTTTTGTCCGCCGGAAGACGAATAAAAACCGCCCTGCCCGAACGGATTGCCGCCGCCGTACGCACCGCCGAAACCGGCGCCGAAGCCGGTCGGCTTGCCGTCGCCGTCAATTTCGTTGTTGTCGTATTTTTTCCTTTTTTCGTCATCCCCCAAAATGTCGTAAGCAGCCGAAATTTCCTTGAATTTTTCGGCTGCCGACGGATTGTCCTTGTTGACGTCGGGATGATATTTGCGTGCCAGCTTATGATAGGCGGACTTGATCTCCGCCTTGGTTGCGCTTTTGGACACGCCTAAAATGCTGTATAAATCTTTTCCCATCTGATACTCTTGACCGATACGTTTGCAATCTTTATTTCTTTGTATCTATATAGGGTTTTACAAAGTCTATTGCAAGCGCAGGCAGTCAAAAGTGGCGCGGCGGGCATAATTTTTGTAAAGGATTACGCTGCGCAGCACCGCGGTACGGTTGCCGTGTTCCAGACAATAGCGGGAGGCAATCGGCGCCAGCTCGTCAACGCGCACGTCCTTGTATTCGTAGGTAACGTAATTTTCCGAACGGGCTTTGATGACGACGTTGTCGAGAAAACGGTCATAAGCCGAATCGTAAACCAGCTTTTCCACCGGCTGATCGGGGTTCATGACTTCGATTTTCTCTTTTTCTTCCGCCGCGGGAGCCGGCCGTTCGGCCGCCTTTTTTTCTTCCGCCGCCGAAGCCGCGGGATCATTGACGGGGATTGCGGTTACCGTCGTTTCGGCGGCTAAGACAGAGCTTTCCGCCGCGGCGTTGTTTTCGGCGTTCAGAGCTTCTTCGTCGTAATAAAACTCGTGATACCGGCACCCGGCAAGCAGCAAAACCGCACCCAACATGGCATATGTAAACTTTTTCATTTTCTTCCCCATCTGGTTAAACCTTTTTTCAGACTTTAGCACCGCTTGGTTAAACAATGCTTAATCCAAAAGGTTATACAAATCTTTTCCCGCCTGTTCCAAAATCTGCAAAACTTTCCGGTTGGTTGTGTTTTTGCTGCGGTTGTTGCTCAGCTTGTCGAGCATTTTCTGCACTTTTTCGTTAAACCGGCGGTCTTCGCGCAGGCGTTCGATGTTGCGGATGTTTTCCTCGTCGTCAATCTTGTAGTTGACCACCGCGCGCAGCACGGCAATATACTGGGCATCGCGGGTGGCGGCCATCTGGGCGTTTGCGGCACCGGCAAAACCAATCATCACTGCGGTTATCAAAAAGGCAAATTTTTTCATTGCGGCCTCCGGATCGATTAAAAAAAGATTGTGTTAATCAACATAGATAATATAATGGGAAACGAATCGTTTTACCATAAAAATATTAGAGTTATCAAACATGAAAAAAACTATCTGGGCACTTATGGACGACCGGGCCGGCAGCGTCGGCCAGGCCAAGGGAATTTTCCCCGTCATTGAGGACGAATTTGAAATTATCGAAAAAAAGATCGTATATAACCGGCTGGCGGCTCTGCCGAACATGCTTCGCGGCAAAACCCTGATCGGCGTCAACCGCAAGGAAAGTTCGCCGCTCAAAAACGAACCCTTCCCCGACGCCGTGCTGTCGATCAGCCGGCGGACCGCGCCGATTGCGCTGTGGCTGAAAAAGGCCTCCAAAGGCAAAACCAAGATTATCCAGCTGATGTTCCCGGGCAAATTCGGCTTAAAAGACATTGACCTGGTGATCATCCCCGAACACGACCGCGGCAAAGCGAAAGGCGACAACCTGTTCTACATCACCGGCTGCGCCCACCGCGTTTCGGAAAAGGCGCTTGAAGAAGCCCGCGCCAAATGGGAAACCGAATTTGCCAAGCTGCCCAAACCGCTGACGGCGGTGCTGGTCGGCGGCGCGATCAAGAAAAAACCGTTTACCGCCGAAAACGCGGAAATGCTGGCCGACGCGATTTTGAACGTGCACAATCAGGTCAGCGGTTCGATTCTGATCACTTCGTCGCGGCGCACCGGCAAAGAGGCGGAAGACATCATCATGAAGAAAATCGGCCATATCCCCGCTTACACTTATTTGTGGGGCGAGAAAAAAGACAACCCGATCATGGGTTTTTACGCCTGCGCCGACCGCATCATCGTTACCGGAGACTCCGTATCCATGGCCTGCGAAGCCTGCGGTTCGGGCAAGCCGGTACTGGTTTTCCGCGGCAAAAACTGGCTGACGCCGAAACATCAGCGCTTTGTTCAATCGCTTTACGAAGGCGGCTTTGCGGTCGACATCGACGGATATGACACTGAGCAGACCGGCGCCATGAAACGGCTGGATCCGGCGCTTGAAATCGGCGAAAAAATAAAAGCCCTGTTTTGACAAACACCGTTCCGAAAAAAAACGGAACAACGGCAAAAAAAATCCCCGGAAAATCCGGGGATTTTTCATATGCGGCGGACCGCCTTTAATACAGACTTTCCTTTTTGGTAACCACCACCTTTTGATACATGCGGCCGAAAAAGGTGGTTTTGCGCCAGAAAAACTCTGCCGGATTGCGGGCATAGTTTTTAATTTCGTTGTTCCACAGCTTTTCGGCAAAAGGCTGATAAAGGCGGTTGAAAAACTTGACGACATAGCGCAGCGGATGCCAGACCAGCGAATTGTTGTAGTCGACAAACACCGCCTTGCCGCCCGGCTTCAGGCAGTCGAGCGCGTTATTGACGATCCGCGCGCGGGTGGCCGACGGCACTTCGTGCAGCAGCATATAGCAGATGACGACGTCATATTTGCGCTTGGGCGGCTCGGAAGCGTCGCCGTTGACAAAGCGCATAAACGGATAAAGATAACAGTATTTGTTGCGCTGATGACGCAGCTGCACCATGCTGACGTCCAGCAGGTCATAATGGCCGTAAATGCCGACTTTGGCCGCCGCCACCCCGATCTGGTCGCCGAAAGTCGCCCCCATTTGCAAAACGTCGGAAGAAACGGCAATTTCTCCGGCACAGGACCGCAGCATTTTTGAACTGAAGCCAAACGTCAGCACATTGAGCAGACGCTGGTTGTCCAGCCAGCGGGTGAGGCGCGGGCTTTCATACAGCCAGCTGTAGAATTCCCGCTGATAGAGCGGAATCTTGGCCTTGTCCGCCGCCCGCCGGGCGGGGGGAATTTTACTCGCCTTTCTTCTCATTTTCTTCTCCATTCCACAAACCGCTTATCGCCTGCCAAACGCTCAAAGCCGCGGCAGCCGCCGTTTCCGCCCGCAGAATCAGCGGTCCGAGACTGACCGCGCGGGCAAAGGGACGCGACCGCAGTCCGTTTAGTTCCTCTTCGGCAAATCCGCCTTCCGGACCGACCAGCAGCGCCGCCGGTCCCTGATATTCCCCGAACGCTTCCGCAGCGGGACGGCCGCGGCCGCTTTCGTCCATAAAGAACAGCCGCCGGGCGGGATCCCAGTCGGCAAGCAGCTTTTCCAAACGCACCGGCGCGCCGATCTCCGGCACTTCCACCCGCCGCGACTGTTCGGCCGCTTCCGCCGCTTGCGCCCGCAAACGTTCAACGCGCACCTTGTCGGTAATCGTATGCCGGGTAATCACCGGAATGATTTTTCCGGCGCCGAGTTCGGTCGCTTTTTCTATGATGAAATCGGTGCGATCCTTTTTGACCGGTGCAAACAACAGCCAGACGTCGGCCGCCGGCGCAAACGGACGGGTCCGCGCACGAACAGCCGCAGCCCCCGTTTTTTTGCCGAGGCTGACGATTTCCGCGGAAAACTCGCCGTTTATGCCGTCAAACAGCAGCACCACATCGCAGGGCGCAAGCCGCATCACGGCACCGAGATAACGGCTTTGTTCCTCATTAAACGAAATTTCTCCGCCGACGGCAAGCGGCGTATCGACATACAGGCGGATTGCGGTGTTTCTGGACAATTTATTTACCCCAAACGAAAATAAATTCTGAATAACCTCCCGCGGAGGCTTGAGTTTATCATATGATCGGAATATACAATGACGTTAGTTAAGTTTTCGTTACAGGCAGAAACATGATTATCACTATTGACGGGCCTGCCGCCGCAGGCAAAGGAACCCTCGCCGCCGCTCTGGCGAAACGCTATCGGCTTGCTTATTTCGACACCGGCATGGTCTACCGCGCGGTGGGACTGGAAATGGTCCTGGAAGGGCTTGATGTCCAAAACGAAGAGCAGGCAGCGCAGACGGCATCGAAACTGACGTTTGTCAAGATGATGGAGCTTTCCGGCCACCGGGATTTTCGCAGCGATGTCGGCAGCCGCGCGGCCTCAATCGTTTCCGCCCATCCGAAAGTGCGCGGCGCGCTTCTTAAAATGCAGCAGGATTTTGCCTTGAACCCGACCTTTGCCGACGGCAGTCCGGCCGAGGGCGTGGTTTACGACGGCCGCGACACCGGCACCGTCGTATGTCCGCAGGCAGACGTCAAACTGTTTGTTACCGCCTGCCCGGAAGTACGCGCCCGGCGCCGTTACGACGAATTCGTGCAAAAAGGAATCGAGACCGAATACGAAAAAGTCTTAGCCGACATGATTGCCCGCGACAAACGCGATTCCGAACGCGCGGCCGCCCCTTTGAAGCCGGCGGAAGACGCGGTGATTTTCGACACTTCGAAAATGAACGCGGCGGAAGTGGCGGCCAAAGTCACGGCTCTGATTGAAGAAAAAAGTCAAAAAAGTGACTTTGAGCGGCAAAAAAAGTGACTTTTCGTGTCAAATTTGACGCCGATAATTCAGATTGCGCTTGAAAAATAACAATTTACGTGTATAAATGAGCTGATTTGACGCGCAGGGTACGCTGCGCTCAATTTTTTAACGACGTACAAGTCCGCCTGCTTTTGCAAAATGCGGGAATGGCATTTTGAATTGTTTTTACTTTATGAATACAGCAGAAGTTCAAATCCCCGAAACCGACGAAGTTTTTGCCGACCTGCTCAACGAACAGTTCGGTGACAACGGCCTGATCGGTTCGGTCGTAAAAGGAACCATCATTAAAATCAACCCCGATTTCGTTACCGTTGATGTCGGCCTGAAATCCGAAGGCCGCATCCCGGTTCGCGAATTCGGCCAGAATCCGGAACTCAAAGTCGGCGACACGGTCGAAGTTTATGTTGACCGTTACGAAGACCGCGAAGGCAACATCGTTCTTTCGCGCGAAAAAGCCCGCCGCGAAGAAGTATGGCAGGATCTGGAAAAAGCCATGAACGCCAACGAAAGAATCAACGGCGTTATCTTCGGCCGCGTTAAAGGCGGCTTCACCGTTGACTTAAACGGCGCCATCGCCTTCCTGCCGGGTTCTCAGATCGACATCCGTCCGATCCGCGACATCACCCCGCTGATGGGCATTTCCCAGCCCTTCCAGATTTTGAAAATGGACAAGGTCAGAGGCAACATCGTTGTTTCCCGCCGCGTTGTTCTGGAAGAAACCAGAGCAGAATCGAGAGCCGAACTGATCGATGCGATCAAAGAAGGCTCGGTTCTTGACGGCGTGGTCAAAAACATCACCGACTACGGCGCGTTCATTGATCTCGGCGGCGTTGACGGTCTGTTGCACGTTACCGACATTTCCTGGAAGCGCATCAACCACCCGGCCGAAGTTCTGTCTGTCGGACAGACGGTTAAGGTTCAGGTTATCAAATTCAACGAAGACAACCAGCGCATCAGCCTCGGCATGAAACAGCTCGAGAGCGATCCGTGGCAGAACGTTGAAGAAAGATTCAAAGTCGGCGACGTTTACAAAGGCAAAGTTACCAACATTACCGATTACGGCGCGTTCGTCGAACTCGAAGACGGCATTGAAGGTCTGGTTCACGTTTCCGAAATGAGCTGGACCCGCAAGAACGTTCACCCCGGCAAGATCGTTTCGACCTCGCAGGAAGTTGAAGTCAAAGTTCTTGAAGTTGATCCGGAAAAGAGAAGAATCAGCCTCGGCATCAAACAGTGCACGCCGAACCCCTGGGCCGCTTATGTTGAAGAGCACCCGGTCGGATCCGTCATTGAAGGCAAGATCAAAAACATTACCGAATTCGGTTTGTTTGTCGGCCTGAACGACGAAATCGACGGCATGATCCACCTGTCCGACATCGCCTGGGACAAATCCGGCGAAGAAGCGGTCAAAGACTATGCCAAGGGCCAGGAAATCCAGGCTAAGATCATTGACGTCGACGTTGAAAAAGAACGCATCAGCCTCGGCATCAAACAGCTGACCGAAGACGAGAACGCCACCGCTCTCGACGGCTTCAAGAAAGGCGACACGGTCAAAGCGACCATCACCGCCATCGACGACAAAGGCGTTGACGTCGAAGTCAACGGCGTTGCCGCCAACATCAAGAAAGCCGACATGTCGAAAGATAAAGCCGGACAGGATCTGAGCCAGTATAACGTCGGCGACGAGCTGGAAGCCAAAGTCGTCAGCGTTGACAAGAAGAAAGGCAGACTCGGCCTGTCGGTCAAGGCTTTGGAAATCGAGGAAGAGAAAAAGGCGCTGGAAGAATACTCCAACACCGCTTCCACCGGTTCCGCTCTCGGCGACGCCCTCGGCGAAGCCCTGAAAAAGAAATAAGCCGCAACCGGTTTGTTTGCAAGGAACCGCCCGTCATCGGGCGGTTCTTTTTTTTAACGTCGGCAGACGCAGGCGGCGGGAACGACCGAAAAAAAACGACAGCCGCATTTTTTGCTTGGAAAAAACCGGCAAACAGAGTATAATATAAGGACATCAGACAGGAGTAAGGCATGAAACTGAACGTATCCGAATACCGTTGGATTCTGCTGAACTGTAATATTATGGCAGGCCTGTACAAAGGAAAACAATATGCGGTGATCGAACCGAAATTTCCCAAATACCAGGCCAAACTCGACCGCCTGCTCGGCAGCATCACCTTTCCTTCCATCGAAGAATGGAACAGACTTTCCCGCGAACTCAAACCCAAACTGAAAGAAACCGGAAGGCTCCGGCACGAACAGGCCGTCCGCAAGCTGGCAGGCATGTCCAACAGCCGGCTCGCCACCCTTAACAACAAGCAGAGAATCGAACTGCTCGACGGCCTGCTGCAAGATGTTATCGGCCGGGATCTTGAAACTTTTGAGCAAAATCGGCAAACCGTTTCCGCCTACGGCGATCAGCTCAAAATACTGCTGTTCGGGATCAGGCTGCCGGAAGAGTTTCTCCGGCAGGAACAGGCGCGCTGCGAACAGTTCTGCCACCGCCTGCAAAGCGTGCCGCGGCTGAAAGAAGACCTTGAAAACTGGTTTGAACTGGAATTCCGGCTACAACGCGCATTGGCCGAAAACATCATAAAAGCCTTCAACGACACTTATCAGACCCAAATCGGGCTGCGGTTTTTCGGAGAAAGCGAATGGTATCGGGCACAGGCGGAAAAAAACGCCGCGCCGGTCGGCAAAACCGCGCCGGCCGCCTATGCCGAAGGCTGCACGGTTTTCATCAACAAAGAAAAAATTGCCGCCTGCAACAACCTTTTCGTTCCTGCACTGATTTTTCACGAAGCACTGCGTGTTGCCCGGCAGCAGGAAGACTGGTCGCATTTTCCGCTGATCGACAAACTGTTTGAAAACAAATTCGCTTATCTTGCCTTGGAGGGAAACGACCTTTACGGCATGAACCCCGTGGAACATCACGCCTACCGGATGGACGAGGCCGTCGCAGGCTTCCTGCTTGACAAAATGCAAATCAAATTTATCGAAAACGATTGTCCGCCGGCAGACGCCTTTCCCCGTTTCGCGGGCAAAAACATTTTTTCCCGCAGCGAAAAAACGGCAGATATCGACAAACAGTGAAAAAGGCTTTTAATAAAAGAAAAACGCACTATTTTGACAAGGAGCACTTTGTATGAAAAAAACAATTTTGGGAGTATTTACGGCGATGGCAATCATTAACAACGTTTCGGCCGCGGAACAAAAACTGCCCGACCCGAACCGGGAAGGCGGCATGCCGCTGATGCAGGCCTTAAACGAAAGACATTCGGTCAAACAGTTCGGCGACAAGGCAATTGATGACCAAACCTTAAGCGACCTTTTGTGGGCAGCCTACGGCGTCAACCGCAGCGGCGGCCTGCGTACCATTCCGACGGCCATGAACCAGAAAGACCTTGAAATATACGTCGCCAAAGCCGACGGAATCTGGCAGTATAACGCCATCAGCCACACGCTCAAACAAATCGGCACCGACAACATTCTGCCGCTGTTTCAAACTCAGGACTACATGAAAAACGTGCCGCTGGTATTGATATATACCGGCAGCAAAGACGAAGACTATCCGGCCATGCATGCGGGATCGGCCTATCAGAACGTCGGCCTTTACGCCGCGTCCAGAGGGCTCGGCGCCGTCGTCCGCGGCTATTTTGACAAAGAAGCGGTTGCCAAAGCGCTGAACCTGCCGAACTCGGAAGCGGTCATTATCAGCCAGGCCATCGGTTGGGAGTAGGAATGCCGAATCGCCGCATGCCGCCGGGTTAATGCGGCGCGGCCGGCGGCGAACATTTTTCTCAACACTGAAAAATCTCTCCTTCCGGAGGGATTTTTACTTTCGCGTTTTTATTTTTATACCTTGCCGTCGCTGCAGCCGCTTCGCTTTCGTTATACCATTTTAATACCGGCAGAACCGTCCGACGCGGTTTGCCGACCGGCATCTTTTCTTCTTTTCGGGAACGTATTTTTTATCCATAATTTTTTCCTTGTTAAACCAAAACAGAAAAAATCCCCTGTCGGGGCTAAAGAAAACAAAGCCGGAAATTGACAGACAAATAAGCAAAGCACAACGCAAATATCTTTGAATGACAATAATAGCATGCAAATTCAACTTATTATACAAATTATGCCGTTTTTTTGAAATTTTTGTTGCAAAACTCAAGACAATGCTATAATCTGCCAACAGTTTTACGGACAGGTGGCCGAGTGGTCGAAGGCGCACGATTGGAAATCGTGTGTACCCCTAAAGGGTACCAAGGGTTCGAATCCCTTTCTGTCCGCCATTTTGATTAAAAAGACGCTAAATGATAGCGTCTTTTTTTGTATCCGGCGGAAATGCGGGCTTTGCGGGCGGTTGACTTCGCCGAAATGACTATGGTAAGCTCGTTTTATGTTGGAAAATGCAAAATTTCGGGCAGTTACATACAATGCCGATTTTTGCAAAGTCACTTCAGCGTTGTTTTTTCCATTTAAATTGTTTGTCTTTATAGATTGGCTCTAAATTAATTTTAATTTCCTCAACAATTTCATTTATTCTTTTATTTATTTCATCATTTGGATCATTGGAGAATAGTATATTCTCTAAAACAGCCGGATCTTGAGGTGTATCATTATAGTATAAATCTTTTGCAGCGGTTCTTATTTTCAGAGAAAATTCATTCAGTTCAAAGATTAATTTCATTAAATCTAAACCCCAGTAAAGACAGGCATCGTTCATATAATTTTGTAAATTTTCAAGTTTATCCTGTCTTTCAGCCAAGCGGCGATGGGGAATCCAAAAGTGGAATCTTTTGGGAAAAACTCCCATATGTTCAGGATCACGTTGCTTTTCTGAGTTTACCCACCTTTCCACTTCTTTAATATCAAGCTCATTGATGCGTCCAATTCTTGCATATAGTATGGCATCTTGTACATCATATACACTTTTCATTATTTGACAGGCTAGTTCTATTTTTCTCTTTCCGATAAACTCTTTGCGCCATGTATGCAAAGCATAACCTGCTACAACAGCCATGGAAATAGTGGAAAGTGCTGTAATAATCCCTGAGAATTCATTTATTGTCATTTCTTTTTCCTAATTTTTTGTTTTGATTTTGTATTATATTGCGCTCCGAGTTCATAATAACGTTTGCGAGCTTGATTATATAGTTGAGGGAAAATATTCGGTTCTACCTGTCTCATCGAATTTAGTTTACCATATAGGCTGCGTATTTCAGGAATATCCATTTCTTCAATTGGTTTATTTTTCACAATATTTATTAATTCGTTTCTACGCCTGTTGGGAACTTTTAATTCATTTTTAGGAGAAATTATGCATCCGGTAACGTCTTTGTAATCTTTCGCTGAAAAATATTGTGTTTTTGTCTCATTAATTTCTAATCCGACACGAGCACACATTTTTTGAATGAGTTTGGGGAATGTTGCCGAAATAGGCCGTTGAGATGAGAAAGTCATATCATCAACATATAAACTAAAGGTCAGAGCTTTGGCTTCGGCTATTTCTAATAATTTATCGAAAGTCTTTTTATAGGCCCAATAAATTACATTTTGACTGGATGGAGAACCTGTCGGAATATAACCATCTGAGTTATCTAACTTGGGAATAGTAACCAAATCCGTAATTAACCAAGCAATATGTGCTGGCATTTGAAATTCATTTTTAAAAGCCTTAAATATGTATTTTCTTGAGGCAGTTTGAAAAAAAGTGTGCAAATCAAAACAAAAAACGTAAGGATTGTTCAGATGATATTGAGCATTATTAATATAACAGGAATGCTTTTTGCCAGACATAAGATAATCAGTTGTGATTACTCTGGATAATAATTTATTTAATTTAGACTGTGCTTTCTTTAAGATCAGGGTAGGGTCTTCAACAGGTCTTGCCCCCTTTTTATTCTTTTTCTTTTGCTTCCAACATTTATAGTTATCTCGTGAATAATTAAAATGCTCAAGGTATTTTTTTGAAACGCCGAGGAGTTCTGCTAATTTGGATTTATTGGATAATCTATATAAGGGGCTATTGTTTATTGGATATGTCTTTATCTGTTTCATCTTTGTACCCTTCAAGTATTTCTAATAACTTAAGCATAATATTTCTCATACCAATTTTAAAAGGACCTCTGTTTTTTTCTTTATCTAAATTTTCAGAAAAAAATAAAAGTGCTGAAGTTGTCGTTTGAAAAATTGCTGCGTATTTGTTTAATATTTCAAGGGTAGGCTGAGCTTTTTCGGTTTCTATTTTGGATAGATATGCAGGGGATATACCAAGTTCATTTGCTAAATCACTTGATTTTTTATCATGTAAAACTCTTAATAACCTCAGTGCATTTCCTAACATAGTCTTCCAATCAACAAAAGTGAGGAGCTAGTTTTAACTACTCATCATTTGACAGAAGCTGTGCTAATTTTAAGACTAAGCGAATAGCTAAATAAAGCACGCATCTGTTCGACATAATTTTCAATAAAACGGTTTTCCATTTACACAAAAATCTGTGCTTAGTCATCATTTTCATCTGATCCTCCTTTCACATCACCAAGGTTATTTAGACATCTAAATATTCTGACCTTAGCAACGTTTCCCTCTGAAAGGAAAGACTGATAACTTGGGGTAAATGGAAAACACATAGCTCCGTCATTTTCTACCAGCACGAATTTCCCTCGTGCTGAGCTGGACTGGGGATATCATACTGTCCATATCTACTACAGACGAGATGTCCTCCGGCCAATATTTGACTACTTACGTAATCTCAGGTAACATTTCTGCTACCCCCGACGGTGAGGGAATGTTTTGGTTGCTTTCACAACCTGCCCCATAGCCAGAAGTCTATATAGTGTTGATTATAGAGTCAATATATTTTTTACTGCTGGGAAATTTTTTTTACTATAAAGAAAAGTTATGTACTTTTATTCTTTTAATTAAATACTTTTTCCTGTTCTTCGAAGTTAAGGTTTTTAGAGGCGATATCGAAGAGAGTTTGTAGATTGATGGTTAGGGTTCCGGAGAGAAGTTGATTGACTATTCTTGGCGAGAGATAAGCAAGGTTGAGATATTTGTAAATTGTACGCTTGGTCATTTTCTCCTGTTTCATGATGTCTTCCATCCGGATGCCTTTTTCATATAGTTTCTTAAATTTCCATGCATAGGCAAAGGCTCTGACGATCAGGCGGTTGTTGTCATTGATGCTCATCAGTCCGACCTTTCCGGCGTTGTAGACATTGCTTGATAGCCCTCGGTTGATGACCACCTGTTTTTCATAGATGATTTGGTTGTTGGCATTATCAGCAATAAATTCCAGCGGATTGTTGCTTTCATTCAGCGAATCGCCGGTATAGGCCGAGAGGATTATCGGATCGGTATTAAAGAAGAAGGTCAGGCGACCTTTTTGATAGATGATTTTGTTAATGACGTTGCGAATAAAATTGCGTTGCGCGAAATAGTCCATCTCGTTGAAGTTTATCAGTTTTAAAGCCATTGCGCTGTCTTTGTTTAAGCCATTGAGATTGCCGTTAAGAATCTCAATAATGGCATCTTTGGCGAGCTTATCAATTTGCTCCGTGGGTAGGAACAAACCCTTAATAGAATAGTAATGTCGTTTGGTAGCTTTCTTTTTGCTGTTGGCTTGATTGGTAAAAATTGTGCCATTGGCATCAAACAGTTTTCCAGTCAGCAGATTATTGTTTCTGTTCCTTGTATGATTAGAGCTGTTGTCATTATCTTTGAGTTTGGCTTGTACCTTTTCCCATAATTCTTTTGATATGATGGCCTCATGCTGTCCTTTAAATGCTTGTCCGGTGCGTTTGTTCTCAATCATGCCGAGGTATAATTTTTCATGCAGCAAGCGGTGGAGCGCGGATATTTTAAAAGGTTTGCCGCCTCTCTGTTCCCCCTTGTTGGTTATCCAGCTTTTATGTTTGAAACCTTTAATTTCAGCAAATTTCTCAAGTTCGGCCAGAGAGCCGCATTGTAAATAGCCTTCAAAAATGCTGCGTACCTGTTCGGCTTCGACGGGATTAATGACCAGTTTTTTGTCTTGAATATCATAACCAAGTTTGGGGACGCCGCCCGTCCATAAGCCTTTGGCTTTACTGGCACGGATTTTATCACGGACACGCTCTGAGGATACCTCTCGCTCGAATTGAGCGAATGATAACAGCATATTTAAAGTCAATTTGCCCATAGAGGTTGAGGTATCAAAGGCCTGAGTAATCGAAACAAAGCTGCAACCGTATTTATCAAACTCCTTCATCATATTATGAAAGTCCATAATGGAGCGCGATAAGCGGTCAACCTTATAAACCACCACCGTTTGAATTAATCCGCGGCGAATATCCTCAAGCATTTGTTTTAGAGCCGGACGCTCCATGGTGCCGCCGGATATGCCGCCATCGGTATAGGTTTTGAAATATTCCCAGTTATTAAAGGCTTGAGACATAATGTAACTCCGGCAGGCGTCTTCCTGATTATGCAGGGAGTTAAACTCAAGCTCCAAGCCTTTTTCTGTAGATTTGCGGACATAGACGGCGCAGTTTACTCTAGCCATGAGCTGCCTCCTTTAATGCTCGTTTGTTATTTAATCCGAAGAAGTCATAACCGGAAACTTTTATACCGCAGATTTCTTTGGCAATGGCAGACAGTGTTTTATAATGCTGCCCATTGTAGATAAAATCATCCATTTCGGCGATAGTAACCTTATATTGTCGGCCGTGATAGGTTTTGATGATTTCGGTGCTGGGATGCAGATTGTATTTGGTCTTATAAACCTTAACCATACACTCATCGGGGTTTTCGGAGTATTTTTCCAGCTTAGTCAGGTGTTTGCGTTCAATCTTGAGATTGGCATTTTCACAGGCGATATAATACCACAGCGCGCGAAACTGCCGTTCATAAGGACTGTTATGATACCGTGCCCATAGTTCAGCTTGTCTCTGGTGACTTAGTTTTTTTAATTCTTCAGCGCTTTTCGGCAGATAAATCTTCTTTCTCATCGGTCAACTCCTTGTTTTTTATATATTTTCCAAGTAAAGCAACGCTTACTGTTTTAAGAAAGTCAAGCCTAATAGCTTGGTTTCTCCAAGCCTTTGATTTTTAATGATAAATCTCGAGTTTGATTTTTGTATATTATATACAATCCTCCGTTTGAGGAGGAATCTGTTTAAATTGAAATAAAGGAGAAAAAGTATGTCTGATATGTATATAAAAATTGAATATACAGCCTTGGAAAATCTTAACCCTTATAAAGGAAATCCTAAGGTTCATGACGAGAAACAAATTCAGCAAATTGCTAAGTCGATTGAAAGATTTGGTTTTAATAATCCCATTTTGATTGATGAAAAATCAGAGGTAATTGCCGGTCATGGTCGTCTGTTGGCCGCAAGACTGTTAAAACTGGAAACAGTTCCGGTAGTTCGTCTCATACATCTTTCTGAAGCGGAAAAACGGGCTTATCGCATAGCAGACAATAAATTATCAGAGAATGGTCGATGGGATACGGATTTGTTAAAGCTGGAATTTTCAGAAATTGAGAAACTGGCTCTGAATCTTGAAGATGAATTGAATCTGGATATTACCGGGTTTGATTTTAAGGAGATAGATGTTCTTTTGGCCGATAATAAATCCAACGAAAAAGCGGATGAAAAACTTAATTCCGTTCCGTATGTGCCGGAAAATGAAATAGTCAGTCAACACGGCGATGTCTGGCTTCTGGGAAAACACAAAATTATTTGCGGAGATTCATTGCAAGGGGAAACATATCAGCGTTTGTTTGAAGAGGTTAAAGCCAATATGGTTTTTATTGATTCGCCGTACAATGTTAAAATTCAAGGACATGTTTGCGGCGCAGGTCAAACGAAGCATAAAGAGTTTGCCTTTGGTTCCGGCGAGATGAATGAGGCTGAATTTATTTCGTTTTTGAAAACATCAATGGCGAATATAGCCAAATATTCTGCTGAAAATTCCATTCATTATATTTGCATGGATTGGCGACATATATCCGAGCTGCTTTCCGCTTCTCGAGATATCTATCCCCAAATGCTGAATATGGTGGTTTGGTGTAAAAAGAATGGTGGGATGGGTAGTTTTTACCGATCCCAGCACGAATTGATTTTTGTTTTTCAGAATGGAAAAGGCTCTCATGTTAATAATGTGGAGTTAGGCAAGCATGGCCGCTATCGAACAAATGTTTGGCATTATGCCGGTGTTAACAGTTTTGGCTCCGAACAGAAAAATCTTAAAATGCATCCGACGGTCAAACCGGTAGAATTAGTCCGCGATGCAATTTTGGACGCGTCTAAACGGGGCGATATTGTGCTGGATGCGTTTCTCGGCAGCGGAACAACGCTGATTGCAGCAGAAAAAGCCGGACGTGTTTGCTATGGAATCGAGTATGAGCCCTTGTATATCGATACGATTATCCGTCGGTATCACGAATTAACTGGAAATTGGGCAATTCATCTAAGTTCGCAAAAATCATATGAGCAATTATTGCAAGAAAAATTGGAGAAAATCAATGAGTGAAAGCGGTTATAAAAATCCGCCCAAACATTCGCGATTTCAGAAAGGGTGTTCTGGTAATCCTGCAGGGAGGCCGAAAGGAAGCAAGAACACGCTCAAACTTCTGGATGCTGTTTTGGAACAGAAAATTAAAATTCAGCAAGAGGGCAAAACCATCAGCATTACCAAAAAGCAGGCGATGCTGATGCAATTGGTTAATGCTGCGGTAAAAGGCGAAATTAAGGCCATTGCGGCGCTTTTTCCATACATGATGCAGCTGGACATGAAAGAAGAGCAATCCTTGGAAACAAACAAATTGTCTCTAAAAGATGAGGAAATTTTACAACAATTTTTAGAAGAAAATAAACAGGAGAGTAAAAATGACTGATATAAATCAGGTTAAAAATGCGATATTACGCAAAAGTTTTTCAAGCTTTGTACAGAAGTGTTTTTATGAATTAAATCCTTCGGAGGCATTTATAAAAGGCGCGTATATAGACTTATTATGCGATCAAATCCAAAATATGATAGAGGGAAAAAATCAGAAATTGATAATCAATCTTCCTCCAAGATATTTAAAATCGGTTATATGTTCTATAGCTTTGCCCGCGTTTATTTTGGGGCATAATCCGTCAACTAAAATTATGTGCATCAGCTATGGTGAGGAGTTGGCTTCCAAATTAGCGGCTGATTGTAAGAGCGTTATGGAGGCGGATTGGTATAAAGCGCTTTTTCCTGAGACGAAAATCCGGACAGATAAAAAATCTGTTATGGATTTTGAAACGACAAAACACGGCGGACGGTTTGCGACGACAATTTCAGGAGCAGTCACAGGACGCGGCGCAGACTGGATTATTATAGATGATCCGCTAAAACCGGCTGATGCCCTTTCAGACGTGGTTAGGGAAAAAATTAATGAACTCTATGGAAATACTGTCAGTTCCAGACTGAATGATAAAAATACCGGGAGAATACTCGTGGTCATGCAGCGTTTGCATGCGCATGATTTATCCGGTTTCCTGTTTGAGAACGATCCTGATTTTAAGTCTATCGTCTTGCCGCTAATTGCTGAAAAAGATGAAAAATGGCAAATAAAAAATCGTATTGCCAAAACGATAACGACATATGAGCGGAAAAAAGGAGAATTGTTGCATCCGGAACGCGAAGGCGAAAAAGTTGTAAACAGTTATCGCAATTCGATGAGTCCTTTTGTATTTTCTGCGCAATATCAGCAGAATCCAATGCCTATCGGCAGCGGAATGATCAAACAGGAGTGGATGAAGTATTATCAAGCACTGCCGTCAAGATTAGATAAAATTATTTTATCGTGGGATACAGCGGCTAAGGCTATGGAAAATAACGCTTATTCTGCCTGCGCGGTTGTTGGAATCGGAAATGAAAATGGTCAGAAATATTATCTGATAGAGGTGTTTCGCGGCAGACTTAATTTTCCTGAATTAACAAAAAAGGTTCAGGAAATATCTGATAAATATGAAAGAATTGCGCAGGGGCGGACTATAACTTTGATTGAAGACGCCTCATCCGGAACTTCTTTATATCAAACGTTGAAAGGTAGAATCGCAAGCCTGAAGTCTGTTTTTTGCAAAGGTTCTAAGGAGCAGCGCTTTAATATTGTCACGTTAAAAACCGAGCAAGGGGACTTGTTGTTTCCGGGCAAATATGAATCCTGGTTCAAAAATTTTGAAGATGAGTTCTTAACTTTTCCGAATTCTTTATTCAAGGATCAATGTGACGCATTGAGCCAAGCCCTGAATTATGGTTTGGAAAATTATAATCAGGTTTCGCAAAATATGCCGTTGGCCGCCCGCGTGGATACGATGTGCGGTATGGGCGGTTATAATACCGGCATAGAGGAACTCTATAGCATGAATAATATACCATATAAATCTAATGGAGGCTATGCTTGGTGGAATGGTAAATCTTAAGACGTTTTACTTGGCGATTATTTCAAAATTGTCAATCAGCTTTAGCAGGGATTCCTTTTGAGAATCAGTCATAAGGTTGAGTTTGCGGATGATTTTGTCTTTCACGTCCTGCTGCGATATATCTTCTTTCAAATCTTTGGTAATATCAATATCCAAAGCGAAAAGCAGTTTGTACAGCGAGTAGGAGCGCGGATTTTGCTTTTGATTCTCAATTAAGTTAATAGACGAATAATCCATACCGCTCAGCTCGGACAATTTTTCACTGGAAATTTTGCCGGCTAATCGTCTTTTTCGAATAGAATCGCTGATAAGCCTTAAAAACTCTTTTTCATTAAGCATGCTTCACCCCTTAAAAATATATTGGGATGATACAATAGCTTTTTTGATAAAAGTATTGCGATAAAACAATATAATTTTATTGACTAAACAAAATAATTAAACCAACATAAGGAGAAAGAAAATGGCGTTAGTTTACGTTACGGACATTGAATATCAGGCAGATATAAAAGTATTTGCCGTTAATGAGAGGTATCAGGCTGATTTATGTTTTTTCGAGGTTGATCGAGATTACAAGGCCAATACGGAGGCAAAATGGTTTTTTGAAGATAAGGACTATAAAGCGACGGTTAAAATATATTGGGTTGAACATGAGTATCAGGCAGATTTGAAAGTCTTCCGGGTTACGCAGGAACACCTAGCCGGTTGGCAAAAGAGCCACCGTTTGATTACGAGATTGGGAAAATACACATATTAAAGGAGATAAAAAAATGACAGAAGAAGTTAAAAAAGAAACCCCAAAAACAAAATTGCCCGGCTTGCCGCCGTTGGTTGCGTTTATTTATGCGGTTCTCATTTTTATTATGACCATGGGGTATCTTAAGGTATTTCTTATTATGGGTTTCAGGATGAATCCTGATGAAGCCGGAATATTGTCATTTTTTGCGGGAGCGTTTTTTGCCTATATCGGCAACAGAGGCGTTAGAGCCATGTTTAAGCTGAGAGAACTGTCAAAATAAAGGATGCAGATTATGGTTAGGATATTGCGCGCGGCAACTTGGAACTTTGGCTACGGTTCTGTTGGTTCACCCAGCAAGAACAACAAGACGAAAGTTCAAAAAGCCCTTGAATATCTGCGGAAAAATAATGTGGATATTGTTTTGGCGCAGGAAATTTTTGATCCAAACGAGTTGCGGCGTCTTTATCCTAACCAGATTTATTCTGACGTTCCCGTTTATAATCCGCAGGGGCAAGGATTATGGGGCGCGATGGATTTTTCGATCGATACGCGCAATAACAATAGCCGCCCTAAATGGGGAACGGCGATATTGGCTGCCGAGAATGTCAATTTGAGCAAAATTGAGTTAAAATATAGCACCGCCTATCCGGGAAGCATGACTGTTGCACAGATTGCAGGAACGGACATTGCCGTTATTTCCATGTATGGCAAAAATGTCTATGATTATGAAAAAGTAACGGCTTTTTCGTATCTGGCCAATCTGCATCGCTGTTTATCCGATACTGCGCCGCTGCTGGACGGTTTTTCTTCTGCCAAAAGATTTATTATTGCCGGCGATTGGAATGCCGGGCCGCAATGGGATAAGGAGAAGTCGCGCAAGAATTTTAACTTTTTTGAGCGGTTAGCAACCTTTGATCTTAAGGATTGTTTGAGGCATTTTCCTGACGGCGGTTATGAAACAACATTTAAACATAACGGGAATCGACAGATAGACTGGATGTTTGCCAGCCAGACGTTTACCGCCCATAATCCGCATGTTGATTATGCGGCGGAGATTGAGGATTTGTCTGATCATTACCCGATAATTGCGGAATTTGAGATATGAAAAAGGGTAATGTAATGTTTTGGAAATTCTTATTTTTAGGCTTTATTGTATGTTTTTCTGTTCAAGCACAGGAAAAAGCCAATAGTACCAGCGAACGGAATAATTATGAGCTCTTTATTATCTGTGTTGCGATTTATTTATTTTTTAAGGCGGTGGGGGTTATCTGGCATTATCGCTGTCCGAAATGCAAAAAATGGTGGGTAATGCGACAGAAAAAGAAAGAATTGTTGAATACGGATGTTGTGACCGAATCCAGAAAAGAAGAAATAAAAGACAATAACGGAAATGTGCTGCGGGTAGAGGAAGTAGAGGTTCCCGTATTGGTTCGTCATTATGAAATTTGGAGAAAATGTAAACATTGCGGGCATCTTGTTAAGATTTTTGAAGACGAGAAGGAAGAAAAATATAACAGGACAATGCTTAAATAATGAGAGGAAACGGATATGCGAAAAATTAGTTGGCTGGCGATTTTGTTGATAGGCGGATGTACTCTGATATTAGAACAGAGCAATCTTGTTTCCTTAAATGATTCTTTAGGATTCCGCTTACTGGATGAACGGGTGTTCATACGCTCGTGTCGTCAGCTCAAGGAAGAAAGCTATGATATTTTCTATGCGGCGGAAAATCAAAAATGTCTGGAAGAGAATGCCAAGCAAATGCAAAGGCTGTCTGAACAGATTGAGCAGACGAATGATTTAATTAAGAAAGAGAAACTTCTTGATGACGTATTGGCAAGTTCTGAAAAGTTTGATGCCTGTAAAATATCTAAAAGGTTAACCGTTGCCGATTTTGCTAAACAATCTAATGACAGCGCTGTTGCATACTGGGAGTGTGATAAAATACTCGCTTATTTTACCCAAGCCTATCGGATTTGTGAAAACGGAGAATATTTTGATAAGAATGATGGAAACCGTATTGTTGCGGATTATCAAACTGTGGCGCGACAAAAAGAGAAAAATACGCCGAAAATAGAAAAAGTTAAGGAATTAAAAAGCGAAATTTCCTCTCAAAATCAGATGAATAAAAAGATTGCGGCGCTTTTAGCCGAGGACAATCCGATTATAAGAAAAATGCAACAGGCGGCTCCGGATTTTATGCGGGTAAAGGTTAATGAATGTCCGATTATCTTTTTTGTACAGTTTCTCAAGGAAAATGCGGCAATGTTTAATTCTGATTTTGCCTTTGCTGACAACTATCAATTTAAGAAAAAAGACGCAGATACGCTTGTTTTGACTGTCGGCGATATTGAATATACTTTCCTGAAAAAAGGAAAAAACAGCGCGGATGTCATCGTTGTCAAAGATGTTGACCAGTGGGGCAGTCAGATAATCAATAAAAGCACTATTCTAAATAACATTGATGTTTCCTCATCGTGCTGGGGGTATGTGAGAAGTGGTGGAGAAGATTAAACAGAGTAAAAAAACTATCAGCTCTGGAAAATAACAGTGGTAACTGACATTAAATTTTGGATAAAATAGTTTTTTGTGGGAGAGAATAAGGATAGTGAGGTAAAAGAGGAGCGTGGAGTTTTAATAAAAATTATAAATTTATTGCTTGTTAATAAATCCTATCGTATCATTTATGCAAAATTTAAAATTTGAGGTCTTTTCTATGTCATCTACAGTAAAAAAACAGCGTCATTATGAAGACAAAACAATAAAAATATTGTATGGTGCTGCAGTAGGTCGGTGTACAAAATGTAAAACAAATCTTTTATTACGGGATGCCGTAGGGAATATTCAGCAAATTGGTGAAATTGCACATATTTATCCATTTGGTGAAAAAAATGCTCCTCGATATAATGAGATAGAAATAGATGGTTTTCCTAAGAGCAACAAAAATGATATATCTAATTTGATATTGCTATGTCCAAATTGTCATAAAGAAATAGATAAGCTTCCCGAAAGTTTTCCTGCAAAATTACTTATACAAATGAAACAAGAACATGAGGAATGGGCAAATGAATGTCTAAGCCGAGAGATGTCGAATATATCATATGCGGAGTTAGATATTATTTGTAAAGCAATTGCAAATTGTGTTACTGATTTTTCTGATGCTCCTGATTATTCTACAATTAAAATCGAAGATAAAATTCGTAAAAATAATTTATCATCTAAATGTTATAATTTGATACAGCAAGGAATGTTAAAAACAAAATTCGTACATGAATACTTAAATAATCAAATAAATGTTATGTTTGCAGATGATTTATTGAAATGTATAAAATCTATTTATCATGAAACCTCCCAAAAATATAATGGTGATGAATTATTTATGGCAATGCTTACGAAAATGCATGCGGGGATAGAGCGTGATTTTTCAAAACAAGCAGCAGGAATAGCTGTTTTAACATATTTTTTTCATATATGTGAGATTTTTGAAAAATGATTCTACCTAATAAAATTATTGCAACAAATAAATCACTACTTGGATTAGGAGCTAAAGTTCTAAAACTTTTAGATAATCCAACAACTGTTTCTAGACTATGGGAAATATCTAAAGTTAGGTTGAATCTAAATTCATTCCAGTATTTTGTGTTAACCTTAGATTTTTTATATTCTATTAGTGCAATAGAATATAAAAACAATCGAATCATTAAGAGAAATAAAGATGCTATATAAATTATCTGCAAACAAACCATCTTTTCGTGATATTGTGTTTAGCAAGGGGCTAAATATTGTTGTTGCAGAAAGAACAGAAGCATCTGGAAATAAAGCTTCAAGAAATGCTTTAGGGAAGACAACTTTTGTTGAAATATTAGATTTTTGTTTAGGTGCTGATTTTACAAAAAAAAGCAAATTATATTCACCTAATCTGTTGGATTGGTCCTTTTCTTTAGAGATGGAATTGGCTGGCTATCATTTTGAAGTAACACGACATATAAATGATGCTAAAAAAATTTATATTCATCCTTTTTGTAAAAATTTTCCATTAGAACTGAAAGAACAAGGGGACAAACAAACATATATCGATCTTGAAGAATGGAAGTTGTTATTAGGAAAATCTTTGTTTGATATAGATCAAATGCAGCATAAAAAGCCTAATGCTCCCACTGCAAGATCTATATTAGGATATTTCATAAGAAAATCTGGAGCCTATAAAGAACCTTTTTATACATTTAAGCATCAAAAAGCTGTACAATGGCAAATAAACAATGCTTTTGTTCTTAATTTATTGTGGGCAAAAAGTTTAGAATTGCATAATTTACAAGTGGAAAATGAAAAATATTCGAATCTGATAGCGACCTATAAATCTATTGGTAATACAACAGGTAAATTAAATGCGCAAAAAATTATTCTTTCGAATGAAATTGATAAGCTACAAAAAGATATACAAAATTTTAATGTGTTGCCTGAATACAAAGAAATTCAAGTTGTAGCCAATACTCTTACAAAAAAGCTGCAATCTTTGAACAATCAGATGATTTTTAATAAAAAGAGATTGGAGGAGTACAATTCTATCATCTCAGAGGAAGATGTTTCCGATGATCTACAGGCTATTACGGCTATGTATAAAGAAGTGAATATTGTTTTTTCTGAAACAGTATTAAAATCTCTTGAGGAGGTGCAAAAATTTAATTCAGTTATTATTCAAAATAGAAAAGAATTTTTGCAGAATGAGGTCAGGCAACTTGAACGAGAGATATTTCATTTAGAAACATCTATAAAATCGTATTCCGAAGAGCGTTCGGAGAAAATGAAATTATTGTCTGCTCATGGAGCTTTAGAGGAATATTCTATTTTACAAGAAAAGCTATCAAAAAAGGTATCAGAATTAGAACTTTTAAAACAAGATTTAAAAAAACAACAAGATGCCCAAGAAAAAATTTATACAATTAAAGCTAGAAAAGATTCAATTAAATATGAAATAAATCAAGATATTAGCATTAATGAGAACCTAAAAGAAGAAATCTCAATATTTAATAATAATTCAATGTGCCTTTATGATATGTATGCAAATTTAGTTGTTGATACAGATAAAAATGGTAATTATAAGTTTTACATATCCAGAGAGAAATCAAGTGAAGGTATTGAACGCATGGATATCTTTTGCTATGATTTGATGCTTATTGAAATGTATCGCAAAAATGTACCTCAAGGTATAGATTTTTTAATTCATGATAGTACCCTTTATGATGCGGTTGATTCCCGACAAAGAGCTAAGGCAATAGAACTAGCAAATGAAAAATCAAATCAGCATGATTTTCAGTATATTTTTACAATCAATTCGGATCAACTTCCTCTGAATGATTTTTCTGAAAGTTTTAATTATAATGATTATGTTGTGAAATATTTAACAGACAAAGATATATCAGGAAGTTTATTAGGTATTACGTTTTCATCTCCAGTTGATAAAGAAGTTTCAGAAGAAAATCTATAATTGTCTAAAACATTCCCTGTTTCTAATTTTAAATTCCCTGATAAATTTGTGGTTGATTAGGAGTTACCCAAGTAAAACAGACTGTTTGTGGGAATTTTGCATATAAAATCCACTAAAATTTCCCTGTAGATTCCCTGTTATTGCAGTGAGGCAATGATACATTTGTGATTCAGGAATCGAAAAGATTTGTGGTCAAATATTTATCATATGATTAAATTTGTAAGTTTGTTTATAGTTTAGATAAAAAATAAAAGGGATAATAAGTAATACCGTATCGCTTGCTATTTTTTCTTGCGCAATAAAAATTTAAATTTTATATTTTATTAAAGACCATAGTTTGAATTGGGATAGCTGATCCAGTTATCTGTTATTTTTGTTATCTGAGAAACCTTCAGGCAGTGGGGAACATGGAAACCCGCAGTAAGGAAGTAGTGAAACTTTGGTCTTTGCTTTTTTGAGGATAAGATGAAATTTACAGAACTGAAAGCAAATATCCAGTTAGCAGCAAAACTTAATATGGATTATAGCTATTTTACTTATCTTATTTACAAAAGAAGCGATGACCAAAATTATATTCCCTATATTATTCCCAAAAAAAGTGGTGATTACCGCAAAATTGCAGCCCCTTGTAAGACTTTAAAATATATACAGCGCCAAATAGCAAACTTTATATATGATGAGATAGACGTAAAAAACTGTGTTCATGGTTTTGCACGTGGCAAAGATATAAAGACAAACGCTAATTACCACCTCAAACGTAAGCACATTCTTAATTTAGATCTTAAAGATTTTTTTGATTCCATAACAGTTAATCGCGTTTATGGTGTATTCCATGGACATCCATTTAATTTTCCTGAAAAATTGTCTTCCTGCTTGGCTAAAATTGCAACATATCACGGTAGTTTAACCCAAGGTTCCCCTCTTTCTCCCATCATTTCAACATTAGTTTGCAGGAGACTCGATAATGACCTAAAATCATTTGCTGTTAAATATGGTCTTCGCTACTCTCGTTATGCTGATGATATAACTTTTTCTTCCATACGAACAATGAAAGAACTTTTTAAAGAAAATCCTGTTACTAGTAAAATTATTCTTTGTGAAGAATTGGTTGATATAATTACCCGAAATGATTTTCAAATTAATGAGGATAAAGTTCGTTATCGGAATAAAACGCAGAGAATGGAGGTTACAGGTCTTATTATCAATGATAAGCCTAACTTGGTAAGAAATTATCGTGATCAAATACGAGCAATGCTTCATGCCTGGAAAAAATTTGGTTATGAAAATGCAGAAAAGGAATATCTCAGCAAATTCTCTAGAGGTCATAAAAGCTTTAAACAAGTTATTTATGGGAAATTAAATTTTTATAAAAGTGTTCGAGGTGTTACAGATCATTATTATCAGCAAATGGCCAAATTGTTTAATATACTGTCGCCGGATATGAAACTTCTTTTGAAACCGACACCTGAAGAAATTATACAGAAAGCGGTGTGGGTTATTGAGAATACTGTGAATGCAGAAAAAAATGACAGTCCGATTGAAAGAATGAGCCAAGGTACTTGTTTCTTTCTTAAAAATATCGGTATTGTGACCGCTGCACATGTTTTATTTCCAAATAAAAAAAATGCTGCAAATGAATTTGATGTGGATTTTAATCAGTCTCCTATGACTAATTTTTATATTCTTAACCCAACAAATCCGAGCCATCGTATTAATGTACAATTGGTTAATCTGGATAGGAATCGGGATTGGGCTGTCTTAAGTCTAAAAGATGCAAACGATCTATCTATTAATAAAGACTACTTTGAGTTGGAAAGCTGTTGTAAAATCCAAACTGGTACTGAAATTATGTTATGCGGATATCCATCCTTTGAACTTGGGCATCAAATTCGCAAAGAAACAGGGCAAATTGTTGCAAAGAAAACTGAGCATGCTGTGAAAAAGTTTGAAATTACGGCTGATATACGCCATGGCAATAGTGGTGGCCCAATATTAAACAATAAAATACAGGTTCTAGGCTGGGCAGATGCCGCAGATCCTTCTATTGTTAATGAAATAGGTGAATTGTTAGATAATTATAAAAGTACGTCTGTATAGGGTGTTAGGAAAATAAAAGATGTATTTGAAAGAGAACTTCTAATGTTTGATAAAATTTTTAAGAAATCTTCAAAAAAAAATTTGAATAATGACTTTTTACCTGCAATAGACGGAGGCGGATACCAAATAAAAGTTCCCTATGAATATCCGTTTTCAATGTCTGATAAAGATTTATTAGCTAGCATCCAAAAATTGGAAATAAATTATAATGAAATTTATAGAGCTACGAATCTAACTCTTTATATTAATAAGGGAGAGTATCAAAACGGAATAGTTTCGAAGATTGAAGATGTTGAACATCTAATCAGCATAGGGAAAAATGAGCTTTCACGAAGAACAAATGATCTTATTTTGAAAAAATCTTTGACTATTTCTATATGTACTCTAGCTATAGCTTTTATTTCCATGGTCGTTACAATAATTTCTATATTTAAATAAGAAATTCATCTTTCGTATGCCCAATACCGTTGGGATTTACTACACCGCCATTTTGATTAAAAAGACGCTAAATGATAGCGTCTTTTTTTGTATCCGGCGGAAATGCGGGCTTTGCGGGCGGTTGACTTCGCCGAAATGACTATGGTAAGCTCGTTTTATATTGGAAAATGCAAAATTTCAGGCAGTTACATACGATGCCAGTCAGCAAACCGCGCCGGACGGTTCTGCCGGTATTAAAATGGTATAACAAAAGCGAAGCGGCTGCAGCGGCGGCAAGGTATAAAAATAAAAATGCGAATGCCGATTTCGGGAGAGGCGCTTCAAATATTATCTTTTATAGTTTGCACTTTGATAACAGGTACCCAAATTGTTAACCAGCAAGTTATCCTGTATTGAATTACAAGCGACTGCGGTTGTAGATATTTTATTATCAGTCACGGAAGATTTGAACGCTTAAAACGCTCCCGGGCAGGCTTTTGTTATTGCAAAATTTACCAATTTCAACCTTTTTTCCAAAGGCAGCCAATATCAACGGCCCCGGCCGGCAATTCTGCCATATCTTTTTTATCAGCGGGTTCTCCGCAGGCATGGCTCATTCCCATACACACCAGACCGACGGCCGAAACTTCCGACTCTCCGATTTTACGCTATCTCACATTCTGATTCCTATATTTTATAATTAACCAGGAACTCAACGGTTTCCGGATCATAATGAGAAAAAAACAGGCTGTTTTCCGTATCCAGCCGACGTATTGTTTCCATTTCTCCGGCAGATAAGTTAAAATCGAATATGTCAAAGTTTTGTTCCATACGTTCTTTGTGAACGGACTTCGGAATGACAACGACATTTTCCTGTATCAAAAAGCGCAACGCCGTCTGAGCAACCGTTTTATGATGTTTTTCGCCGATTTTTTGCAAAGTTTCATTTTGAAAGAAGTTATTCCGCCCTTCGGCAAAAGGCCCCCAGGACATTGGCTGCGTGTTGTATTTTTTCATAATTTCACGAGCTTGCTGCTGTTGCTGGAAAACATGGAGTTCAACCTGGTTAACCGCAGGTTTTATTTCGGCAAAGTGAGCAATATCGACAAATCGGTCCGGATAAAAATTGGAAACACCGACAGCCCGGATCTTACCGTCTTTATACGCTTCTTCCATTGCCCGATATGTTCCGTAATAATCGTTAAACGGCTGATGAATAAGCAGCAAATCAATATAATCCGTTTGCAGCTTTCTTAAAGATTCTTCTATGGAAGCTTTGGCTTTTTCATATCCGGCATTGGAAATCCATACCTTTGTAACCAGAAAAAAATCCTGACGCGGCAAACCGCTTTTTTTAACGGCATTGCCGACGGCTTCTTCGTTAAAATAAGCCTGAGCGGTATCAATTAAGCGATAACCCGTTTGAATTGCTTCGCTGACAGCTTGTTCGCATTCTTTCAAATTTTCAATCTGATAAACGCCAAAACCTAAAATCGGCATTTTAACGCCATTATTTAATGTTACATATTCCATAACTTTTCCTTCCATATTATTTAATCAGATATCTCGGCCTTCCGCTGCCGTTTTCAGGTTTTTCGGCGTCTTTTGTCTCAAACGACGGCTGATGACATATGATTCGTTCATCATCCATATCCTTAATTTAACCGGTTGTATTCTTCATCCGCGACCGGTTCCAGCCACTCTGCCGAGGCGCCTTCGTTCGGAACAGAAATCGCAATATGGGTAAACCAACTGTCTTTCGCCGCGCCGTGCCAATGTTTAACCCCTTCCGGAATATCGACGACATCACCCGCTTTCAATTCCTGCGCCGGCTTTCCCCATTCCTGATACCAGCCGCGGCCGGAAACGACAAACAAGGTCTGTCCGGTTTTGTGATGAACATGCCAGTTATTGCGGGCTCCCGGCTCAAAAGTAACGTTTGAAGCGCTGATACCCTCTTTTGTCAGCGGCTGCAAATAACTTTTGCCGGTAAAATATTCGGCATAGGCGGCATTTTCTCCGCCCAACCCGAACAAAACCGTTTCGGTTCCGGTTTTATCAGCAATTTCCAGGATTTCCGCGACTTGCGCGTCAGTCAAACCGTTGTGTCTGCCAATGTTAACGTGGCCGTTAAGCTGGTCCGTTACGTTATCCATTGAAGCCAGCATGGCGATTGTGGCCAATTCTCTTGTTTGCCAGTCAACATTATCGCGGGCAAAAACATCACCGAACAAATGGGCTTTTAAGAACTCGTCAATTGCCGGAGCAAATTCATAAATTTTGCCCCGAACCGGCTGTCCGACAAGTTTCGTTTGATTTTCCGTGCCATAATCAAGGCTGTTTCCTTCCGGTTTTGCACTCGGGAGTCTGCCTTGTTCATCCCCGTTGCCGCGCTCTTCTTCAAGCTGCATCAATGTGTTTAAGGCATTCAGACTCCTCGGAAAGCCGCAATAAGCATAAACCTGCACCAGAATTTCCTTAAATTCGTTGACGGTAACGCCGGCTTCCAATCCCGCCGTCAGAGCCTGTTTCAAACCGGCCTGATTGCCGCGGGCAGCATAAGAAGCCGCCGCAGCTATTGATTTTTGTCCGGCATTTAAAGCTGTTTCAGCCATAGCATTTTCTCCCGTAAAAAGTATTATTCCTAAAATAACAGAGGCAAATATTCGTTTTATCATGGTCATGTCCTTATCTGATAAAGCTGGTAAACTCAATATTCCCTTTTTATCCCGCCTGAATTCATCAGGTGCGGTGAGCCGTTGATCAGCAAAACTTTCATGTTTTCCCTCCCATAAATTTCATCGGACTGTTATAGTTTAGTACCTTATTTTTGAACTTACAGACCATATTCTCTCAAATAATTGCCTGTTTCTCTCATTTTTTGTTTGCAATAATAAAAACGCCTTTATATTCTCGTAACAGAAAGTGAGAACCCATGGACAGTTTGGAAGAAAAGCGCAATTTGCTGAAAACGAAGGTGCGGAAGCTTTTTCCCGCTCCGGGATTGCTGCAGACCGGCATCAAAGGCTTTGGCGCCGCGCTCAGAACCGCACCGACCTTTAACCGGCATTGTTTTTACAAACCGACGGCAATCGTGGTTTTGCAAGGAAAAAAGCAGACTGTTTTAGGCTCGGAGAAGTTTACCTATAACGAAAATCAGCTGGTTGTAACATCCATTGACATTCCGACAGTCGGCAGCATTGTCGAAGCCAGTCCGGAAAAACCGTTTATGACCCTGATTTTGGATCTGGACAGTTATCTTATCAGCCAGCTCTTAAGCGAGGGAAATTACCCGCATAACGAAACGGCGCGCCGGGGCATGGGAATCGCCGAAACCGACGAAGCCCTGCTGGATGCCTTTTACCGGCTGATTTCGCTTTTGGATCGGCCCGAACGGCAAAAGATTATGGCACCGATGATCATTAAAGAAATTCATTATCTTTTGCTCACTTCGCCGTTAGGGGACATTCTCCGTTCCGTCAACACCAAAGGCTCGCGAAACAACCAGATTGCCGACGCCATTGCCTGGCTCAAGGAAAATTATCGCCAGCCTTTAAAAATTGAAGAACTGGCGCATAAATTCAATATGGCGGAATCTTCATTTTACCGTCATTTCAGCAAAGTAACCAGCCTTAGTCCGCTGCAGTATCAAAAACGGCTCCGCCTTTATGAAGCGCAACGCCTGATGTTGTCGGAAAACCTTGATGCCGCCAACGCCGCTTATGAAGTCGGCTATGAAAGCGCCAGCCAGTTTAACCGCGAATACAAAAGGATGTTCGGCATGCCGCCCAAAACAAACGTCAACCGGATGAAAAACGCCTGACCGACGTCTGTGCGGGAAAATTTTACAGTTGATTGTTTTTATATTTTGTCCCCCATTCCGCCATTGCCATAATTACCGGTCGTAAAGACAGTCCCGTTTTATTAAGGCTGTATTCGACTCTGGGCGGAACTTCCGCGTAAACCCTGCGGTCAAGCAGTCCGTCACTCTCCAGATTGCGGAGGTTTTCGGTTAAAACGCGCTGGCTGATTCCGGTCAAACTTTTACGCAATTCGCCGAAACGCTTCGTTCCGCCGAGCAAGTCGCGGACAATCAGCAGTTTCCATTTGTTGCCTATCAGGCTGATGGTCGTTGCGACCGGACAATCTAAATTTTTTTTATTTGAAATCACCTTGTTTTCTCCAAAAGTTACTTTTTGCATACTTCATAACAAAATAGTGCCTACTTTACATTTCAATCTAAATGTCATTATAAAATTATTGTTCTTAAACGCAATCATTTTCGGAGAAAACAAATGAAAGAAATAATTGTAAAAAATTACCGTGAAATTCCCGCACAAGTGCAAACCCAGGGCGATAACCGGTTCAGCGTTAAGCCGGTTATCGAAGACATTGCCAAGTGCTCGGCCAACTTCGTGGAGGTTGAGCCCGGAAAACATGCCTATGGTTACCATTACCACGAAGAGAACGAAGAAGTCTTTTATATCATCAGCGGCAAGGCAACGGTTAAAACGGAAAAGGGGGATATTCATCTTAATGCCGGCGACATTATTTGTTTTCCGGCAGACGTAAGCGGTTCGCACGTTATCTCGAATCCGTCCGAGACCGAAAAGCTGATTTATCTGGATGTCGGGACAGCCAACAGACCGGACGTCGTTCACTTTACCGGAACGAATGCCGGAATGGTTGTTGCCCGCGAAGGCATTTATAACTTTTCAAAATAGTCCCCAAAGCCGATCAGCATTATTCCGGCCGGCTTTAAACCGCTTAAACGGGCTGAACAATTCAGTTTTCCGGTTTTAGCGAATCATAGAAGAATGATGCCGTTGCCCCGCCGTCAATCAGAAAATCGGAACCGGTAATAAACGATCCGTCAGGTGACATTAAAAATTCCGCAACATTGGCAACTTCATCGGCCGTTCCGGGCTTTCCGGACGAACGAAAGGCACCTTCGGGAACTGAAAAAACACCAACGGTTCGGCGCTTGCATTTGACGGCGGCAAACCTTATATAAAAATATGGAGATTGTTTTTAAAAAAACGAATCAAAGGCGACCGCTTCGGGCGGCCGCCGCAAAAGGAGGACATACACATGCTTAAGATACTTGCCAACAAACACGCCGTCGTTTTAACCGCCGCTCTTCTGATGAGCGGATTTGCCGCCCTGCCCGTTTGCGCGGGACAGACAAATGCCGCCCAAAACGCCGACGATAAGGAAATAGCCATGCTCAAACAGCGGGTTGACGAACAGGAACGGATGATCAACGACCTTTTGCGTTTCAATTCTCCGGCCAAATTTCATCACCATATGCGGAGAATGCTGAACGATCCGTATTTTGCGCCGGACGACATTCTGTTCAACGCGCCGATGCAGGCGCCGACGGACGTTTTCGGCCGGATGAACGTATCCGATAAAAAAGACGCGATCGAAGTAACGGTTGAAATGCCGGGCATGGATAAAAAGGACATTGAAATCGAAGTCAAGGACAACATCCTGACCGTCAGCGGAGAGAAAAAGGAAGCTCAGGAAGTCAAAGAAGGCGATTACTATATGCAGGAACGCCAGTTCGGACAGTTCAACCGTTCAATCGGCCTGCCGGACAACATTGACGTCAACAAAATTTCCAGCAGCCTCAAAAACGGCGTGTTGACCATCATTGTACCGAAAACGGCAGAAAAGGCCGTGGAAGTTAAAAAGATTCCGGTTGATTGACCGCAAGCAAACAACCGAAGACCGGCAGCAGCCGGTCTTTTCTTACCGCAAAAGCGCCGTAACGGGTTGATAATATCCGGTTATATTTCATAATACCTTCAGGTTAAGAATCGGAAAACGCCGGACTCAGAAAGCGAAACGGCGAGGAAAAACGATTTCCGCATTGACCGGCAACGAATGCTTCGGTAAGTTTGGACGAGTTTATGACAAAAGCCCGCTAAAAACCTTTCGGTTTTTAACGGGCTTTTCGTTTTAAAACGACTTTGCTCATTTGTTTTTTAAAAAGTTTTTAATGCCGAAGCACCAGCAGAAAACCAAAGTCCCCAATATCATCAGTACCAGAGCTTCCGCGCCGGCTGCCAAAAGCGCCAGCAGCAAATTTTCGGGAAACAGTTCATCGGTGACGGAAAAAGCAATCCCGCTCAGCGCAACCCAGGCAAACACAAGCGCTATGTTCCGCATCAGGTTGGGAAATCTGAGAGAGTGTGCGGAAATTGATATACACACAATAAACCCGGCCACACCCACAATGAGCATTACAAGATTCGTATACATGATAATAAATTTAAAAATTAAACATGTCTGTATTATATCATCTTTGCGGAATTTGTACAGAATTTATCCGACAAGCCGCAAAAAACCGGGATCATCCCGGTTCTTCCTGCCGGCCGGATGAAACCGGCCGCCGTTTTTTTGTTTTACTTCGGCGGCAAAACGCGTTACAGTTAATAAATTACATAAACAGAACGAATGCCAAGACAATGGACAAAGTATCAGTCATCATCCCGGTTTACAACTGCGAAAAGTTTTTAAAACACACCGTTCAGTCGGTTTTAAATCAGAGTTTTCAGAACTGGGAAGCAATTATCGTCAACGACGCCTCAACCGACGGCAGTCTGGCGGCCGCCCGCGAATTTTCCGTCAGCGATCCGCGGATCCGGGTGGTCAGCCAGGAAAAGAACAGCGGGGTCGGCGCCTGCCGCAACCGGGGAATGGCGCTGGCCGGCGGGCGCTATCTGGCGTTTCTCGATTCCGACGACCTGTGGTCAAAGGAAAAGCTTTCCCGTCAGCTGGCCTTCATGCAGCAAAACAATGCCGCGGCTTCGCACACCGGCTATGCCTTTATGAGCGAAAAAGGAGAAGTTCTGGTTAAGGGAAAAGTTTCCGTCGACCGCGAAATCGGGCTGGAACAGTATATGAAAACCACCCAGATCGGCATGTCGACGGTGATGATCGACCGGCAGAAAATCCCCGATCTGAAATTTCCCGAAGAGAGGGAACTGTGCGAAGACGCCAGGGCCTGGGTTTCGCTCTTTCACCGCGGATACCGCTTCCACGGGTTAAACGAAGTGCTGCTGCTTTACCGGGTGCGGCAGAACCAGCTTTCCGGCAACAAGCTCAACATGGCCCTCAACACGCTGAAACGTTATCTGCGCGAGGACAACCTGCCGGCTTACAAACGGTTGTACTGTTTCCTCAGCTATGCCTGCAACGGCGCCAAAAAAAGAATGAACCAAAGCAATCTGGCGCCGGAAATCATACATAATTTCAACTGCAGGAACAACGAATGAACAAAATCATTGCCTTTCTTTCGGCTTTTTGCCTTTATGCCGGCAATTCCGCCGCACAATCGACCCCGCTCCTGCCGGGCAGCGAAGGAGCCTTGGGCGCATGCCGGGCGGACGAAAGAAAACAGACGAGCGAACTGTTCGGCATGAAAGTCGCCGTCGTTCAGACAATCTCTCCGCTTAAAAACGGCGGCTGCCGGTTTGAAACCGTCGCCGAAAGCGATCTGGGCGTCAATATCACCGTCTGCAACTTTACGGCGGAACAAATAAAAGAAATTGCCCGCGCCGAAAACGACGAAGAAAAAGAGATTTACGAAGAAACCATTCCCCTTCGCATGACGGACGAAGACGGCAACCCGGCCGAAGGCGGACAGCTGACGGTCAGGGGCACGCGCAAAGAAATCGTCTGGAGCCGTTTTCTGAATGATGAAAACGTCTGCCGCAGCGAATTTAAGGAAAAAGACTCCGCACAAGATCTGGCGGCGGCCGTCGCCGACTGCAAAAAATTTGAAAAAAATCTGAACTTATTCGGTTTTCGGCTCAATGTTAGCGTTAAACCCGGCAGCAAGGGCTGTCTCTACCGTTTCCGCTCCAAAACGCCCGGCATGACAAACGGCTTTGCCGGCGAAGAAAGCCGAACGCCGCCGCATGAAATTGAAATCAACTGCCGGTTTTCCCCCGAACAGCGACGGCAAGCGGCAGACTTTATCCGAAGCGGCGGGAGCAGCGAATACGAATTTCCCGTCGGCCGCGATTCAAAAGCGACGCTGCAAATCATGCTGCCGACGGAATTTCTGCACGATCCGCAAATCTGCACCGTCAGCCGGCGGCCGGAATCCCGCACCGAACCGTCAGCCGCGGAGATCAAACAGCAAAAGGTTTGAAACTTCGTCGAGCCCCCTGACGACAAGCGGACGTTCTTCTTCATAAACCGCCAGCCCGTCGCCGCCGACCAGCAGATTGCCGCTGACGTCGACCGATCCGGAAACAACCTGAATCCAGACCGCCCGTTTTTCGCCGACCGAATATTCCAGTACGGCGCCGGCCGACAAACGGGTCTGAAAGATTTTTGCGTCCTGATAAATTTTCAACGACTCCTCCGCGCCGTCCGGCGATACGATCAGGCACCAGCGGTCTTTCATCTTTTCCGGCGCGAACTTCTGCTGCCGGTAAGAAGGTTCCAGTCCCTGCATATCAGGCATGATCCAGATTTGCAGAAAGTGAACGGATTCTTCCGCCGAAGGATTGAATTCGCTGTGATGAATGCCGGTACCGGCCGTCATCGCCTGCACTTCGCCGGGCGTGATGACGGAGCCGGATCCAAGACTGTCCTTGTGTTCCAGCCGGCCGGCAAAAACGACGCTGACAATTTCCATATTGTCGTGAGGATGAGTGCCGAACCCTCCGGAAGGCGCAACGACGTCGTCGTTAATCACCCTCAGGTCGCTGAACGCCATAAAACGCGGATCATAATACTTCCCGAAAGAAAAAGTATGGCGGCTGTCGAGCCAGTCGGTTTGAGTGCGGCCGCGCTTGTCGGCCTGACGCAGATAAAACATGTTTTTCTCCTTTTATTGTTTGTTTCCGCAAACCGATATGGGAACCGCCGCCTTGATTTTAAATCTGTCTTTCGGATGATTTTAAACAGGAAAAGGGCGGCGGTTTGACCCGCTGCCCTTTTGCCCGAAAAGTTTAGTACAACTCGTAGCTTTCGATCACGTTGCCCGTCGTGTCAAGATAATTGACCCGGCAGACGCCGTCATAAAAAATTTCCACCAGCCGGATACCCTGAGCGGTTGAAAGCTCCAGGTGGCTGTGACAACCGGCATACAACTGCTGCCGCGACATCAGGCGCCCTCTGGTATCCCAGATGAAAAGCGTGTTGTTGTCGCGAATCAGCTGAACCTGATCATCCACGGTAACGCCCATCATGCAGTTGGTGCTGGTATAAAACACCGTGTTACCGCAGGAAGTCGGATACCAGTAGAACGGGCTGTTGTTCATATAGCGGTAAGGCCAGAACGGCATGCCCGGACGGCCGACAACCCAGCGGTTGGGCGCATGACTGTCAAAATAACCGTAGTATCGTTCCGTGCAATACGGAGCGAAAATACGGTCGGCAATGACAATTCCGCGCAGAATTTCGCTTGCCACATATGCCGCTTTGGCGACTTTGCTCGGACGCGGACGATGATATCCTCTGCCTTTTCTCGGTTCCCAGCGGCGTTCAACACCGTGACGGCCGGAAGACCAGGAATAGGAATAAGGATCGGCATAACCGCGGGCCGGCAAATGATGCTCTCCGTAATATCCCTGAGCGGACACCACGGTCGATACTGACATAGCTGCTACGCACAGTACCAAAAAAATAATTCGTTTCATAATATACAGTGTTATAATTTTCTTACCGGCAATTATAACACGGACAAAAATATTTGTCTATCAGAGATTTAATTTGTCAAAACATAGCCGTCGTCATCAAATGTCAAAGCCTTGTCCGGTTTGATTTCCCGGCCGGCAAAGGAATCGGACTTCAACACCCCGTCCCGGTACGACACGCCGGGCAGCAGGCTGCCGCAGGTTCCCGACCGGTTGTAAAGCGGGGTGTTAAAACTGACGACGGCGCCGGCCGCCGGCAAAATCAGCCCCGACAGAATCCGCACGCCGAACTTTTTTACCCACAGTTCAAAAGTTTTTTCCGTAAGGGAAGAATCGGACAAGGCATAATGCAGGGAAAAGAAATCGTACTGGTGCGCCGCTTCGCCGCAGCCGGCAAAAAGCGCTTCGTCGCCGAACATGACCGTTGCTTCGGCATCATAGCAAATCTCCGCGATCTGCCGGTACTGTGACGGATGCGGACAGAAAACGAGCCGGCTGCCGGAAAAAAGCGGCAGCAGCACGGCCGGCACAAGTCCGATTACGGTTGACAGCGGCCGGGCCACGGCAACCTTGTCTTTGGCGTTAAAAGGCAGCACCGTTCCGAGCTGGCTGCAACCGGCAAGAAGGTTGCGATGGGTAAGCGTCACATTGCCGGGCAGAACCACCGCCGGGTCGTTTGCCCCGACCCGGGGAATCCGGCGACGGATACAACAGCCCAAGCCGCGGATCCGGTCAAGGACAGAAAGGCGGATATCAGCTATCGGCGACAGACACGGCAGGCTGCCGGAACGGTCTTCCTCTTCAAGCATAACCGCGGTTTTACCGGCGGCAAGAACGGCAAAAAGCGAAACCAGCCCGTCAATACCCGCCGGGTTAAGCAGCCCGATGCGGTCGGCCGCCGGCCAGCTGCGGCGGACAAAAGCGGCCAAAATGCAACTTTCCCGCAACAGACGGCCGAAGGTGAGCGGTCGTTTGCCCGGTTCGATTGCGGCAATATGCCGGCGGCCGTGAGTTTTGGCGGCAAAAACAAGCGCCTCAGACAGACCGGCCCGGCTTTCCGTCGTCTTGTACATCATTTCCGCCATCAGGTTGTACAGGCGGCGGGCAATTTTATGACGCGCCTCCCGGTTGCCGGCAGATACGGCCGGAAAACGGCAGGGCTCCAGGATATTCAGGGTAATTTTCGGAAACCAGCGGGTGGGAAACTTGTCTTTCAGGTAAGAAAATTTGGAATATTGGGCGCCGTTGATCCGTACCGGCAGGATTTTGGCGCCGGCTTTGGCGGCAATCACGCCCGCCCCTTCGTAAACCTTCATCATCGCGCCGGTGGTGGTAACCCGCCCTTCGGGAAAAATCATCACTTTGCGGCCTTTTTTAATTTCTTCCGCCAGCGAGCGGACCGACAGCGGATTGGCCGGATCGACCGGATAAAAATCGACCAGCAGGCGGATGACGGGAATAAACCATTTCTGCGTCCAGCCGGTGTTGATGGCAAAAGTGATCCGTTCGGGCATAAAAGCCGCCAGCAAAACGCCGTCAAGAAGCGAAACATGGTTGGAAACAATCAGCACTTTCGAACCGGCGCGCTTAAAGTTGGCAATGCCGCCGACTTTGGAGCGAAACAGAAAACCGAGCAGGCTTTGCACCAGCGAGCGGGTCAGCGCATCCGGCAGCAGCGCGCAGATATACACGGAAACCGCGGCACAGGCCAACGCCGCCGCCAGAAAAAGCTGCGGCAGGGTAAAGCCGAGGGAAAGAAAAACGACCGCAAAAACCGCCGACAGCACCATGCCCAGCGCATTGAAGATGTTGTTGCCGGCAATGACGGTGGCCACATAGGCTTTCGGCGCGCGGCTCTGCATAAAGGCGTTGAGCGGAATGACATACATGCCGCCCCAGAAAGCCAGCGCGAACAGGTTAAAGCTCAGACCGAAGGCATGCGGCCGAGAAAAAAATTCGGCAAAGGAAACTTTTTCCGCCGGGGTCGGATAACCGTCGGCAAACCAATACAGCAAAAACAGGCTGACGCCCATGCCGACGGCCGAAAGCGGCACGTAAGTCGTATGGACGAAGCCTTTCAGAAGCCGGTTGCAGCAATAGGAACCGGCCGCCACGCCGACCGAAAACAGCACCAGAAAAAAGGTGATGACGCCTTCCCCGGCATTGAGTATTTTGCCGCACAGCGGATAGACCTGCACCGCCACCAGCGCACCGACGGTCCAAAACCAGGTGGCGCCGAGAATGCTCATGAAAACCTGCCGGTGTTTAAGCAGAAAGCGGAAATTTTCCAGCGCGGAGGCAAACAGGTTGGCGGAAACCTTCAGTTCCGGCCGCGGAGAAGGCGCCGGAGGAATCTGCCGGGCGGACAGCCAGCCGGCGGCCGCCAGCAGAATCAGCAGCCCGATCGTTACCTCAATTGGCAGCAGGGTGCCGAGAATCAGCCCCAGCAAAATCGCCATATAGGTGGTGCTTTCGATATAGGCGTTGCCGGCGATCAGTTCTTCGGGTTTCAGGTGCTGCGGCAAAAGGGCGTATTTGACCGGCCCGAAAAAGGCCGACTGTGCACCCATCAGAGTCATAATCACGATCAGAAGCGGCAGGCTGTGCCGGTAATAAGCCAAAGCCACCCCGAGCATCAGCAGCAGTTCGGTTATTTTCAGCACGCGGGCGATTTTGTCGCGCGGATATTTGTCCGCCAGCTGCCCGGCCATGGCAGAAAAAAGGAAAAACGGCAGAATGAAAAGGCCCGCGATCAGGTTAGAAAGAATGTCCGACTGCGCCGTCATCTTCACGGTCACCAGCGTCAGCAGGGCATTTTTGAACAGGTTGTCATTCAAGGCACCCAGAAACTGGGTAATCATCAGGGGCAGGAAACGTTTGGTTTTCAGCAGCATAAGTTTTTCCTCAGTCAAATATCCAAAACTAAAGCATGAAGCCCGGGCACTGTCAAGAAATTAAAATAAAGGCAAATAACGGTTGCTATTTATAAAAATGCGTGTATCCTTAAAAACTGCGTTAGATTTTAAGGCCGCGGCGACGCGGCGTCCCGAATTAGATTTTTCTTTTAATGTCATAAACCGTCAAAAGATTTTTCTATACGTCAGGAAAATCTTTGCGACCCCGTGTCCAATTCCGGACAAGGGCAATTTGTTTTAAGAAAAGGAAAATCAAAATGACCAAAGGTATCGTAAAATGGTTCAACACCCGCAAGGGTTACGGCTTCATTCAGCCGGAAGACGGCTCGAAAGATATTTTCGTTCACATCAGCGCGCTGGAAAGGGCCGGCCTGAACAATTTGCGGGAAAATCAGAAAATCGCTTTTGAAGCGGTTGAAAGCAAAGGCAAAATTTCCGCCGAAAACCTCAGCCTGCTGTAAACGAAAAAAGGCCCCGCGTCCGACGCGAGGGCTTTCCGATACAAGGAACCCCGGAATTTTCCGGGGTTTCTTATATATATGGTTTGGACGTTTGCTGAAATCGACGGACGCCGACCGGCCTGCCCCGCCGTTGCGAAGCCCGAAACCGGGCAAACGTCGTTTGCAACGACCAATACCGCTTGCGCCGGCTTGCGGAAGCTTATCGTCCGTTTGCACAAAACGGCTTCGAAAATGCCGGAACCGTTTTTTTGTTTGCGATACGGCGCTTTTTTTTGCAAACCGCGAAGCTTAAAAGCCAACCGAAAGCTTTTCCTCTTCTCCCGTCAGGCTGCCGATGTTCATGAACAGCCCGTCGCCCGTTTGCAGCTTGTAACGGTCAAGCAGCGGCGCCCGCATGATTTCGATCGGATTTTCCGACGGATATTCGGTATAAGGCGGATTCATCATCCGCGCTTCCAGATCGGAAATGCCCAGCCAGATGTTGTAGAAGTCCGTATGCTCGCGGACATACAGCTCAAATCCGCCGACCGCCGTTACCCGGGCAATGTTGGCATGGCCGGAAGGCAGGCCGATCATCACCTTGCCCGACTGCAGGTTGTAAACGTAGTCGGAAACCAGGCCATCCCCCAGCTTGTTAACGGCAATTCCCGTTTCCGCCTTGAGGTTGATTTTGCCGCGGCCGTTGTCGTTTAAGGCCAAAACCAGCCGGTTGTCAGGCATGCCGATGCTGCCGTTCGTATGCAGCGTAATGTTGTCCGCCTTAAAGTTCGGCACTTCGGGATCCATGCCCGGCGCCGCCATGATCGAACTTTCCACCCGCATGTCAATGTCGCCGTTTGAGGCAAACCGGCGGACGTTCATATCGCCGTTGACCTCGCTGATGAAAATTCCCTTTTCCGCCAACGCGCTGATCCAGCCCGGTTCGGTATAAGAGGAATCAACCGTCAGATAATTGCCGGAGGTACCGATGCTGCCGTTTTTTGCCGTCAGGTCGACGGTGTTGGCAATGATCGCCCCTTCCGCCGGCGCGCCGGCATTCAGGACGGAACCGCCGGCCGTAACCGTTACCCGGCCGTTGGCGGCTTTGACCGAACCGCGCAGGTTGGCGTCGGCATTTTCAACCGTCAGGGCAATATTTCCCTTTTCCGACGTCAAACGGCCGAAAATGTTGTCACTGTTGACGGCAATCCGCATGTCACCGCCGGAAACAACCTCGTCCAAGTCTGCCGAATCGGCGGCAATGCTGACTTTTTCGCCGGCATTTATGTTGCCGGCCGTCAGGTTGCCGGCCGCGTCAATTTTCATATCGCCGCCGGAACCGATCAACTCGGCAACCATGTCTCCCAGGCGTGATACCAGGGTTACGCTTCCTTCGGCCGTCGCACCGCTCACGTCAAGATCGTTTTCCGCCGTCATCAGCAAATCGCCGCCGGCACGGAGATTATTCGCGAAAAGGCTGCCGGCGCCGTTGACTTTGACGCTGCCGCCGGCGGTTGCGTCGTTTAAGGTCAGGTCGGCGGCGGAGGTTATTTCAATCTCCCGGCCGGCGTTGACGCCTTCAAAAACGGCCGAACGGACATTGTTCAGATAAATGCTGCCGTCGGCGGAAGCCGTCAGCCGTTCCGTCGACACATTCAGATAACGTCCGGCCGCGCCGATGTCGCCGCCGACGCCGTTAAACTCAAGGGCCGCCGCGGACAACAGACTGTCGGCCGTCGCGCCGATAAGCGAAGAAGCAGACTTCAGACGGAGGGTTCCGCCGACCGCCGACGATTCAACCGCCAGTTCCTGCGCGCCGAGGTTGTTGACATTGGCATCACCGGCAACATTTAACGTCAGCGTATGTTCTTCGTTTTCCTTGTCGCCCAAAGCGACGGTCAGATAATTGTCCTCATCGCCGACGTTTTCGGCATTGACGACAATGCTCTGTCCCTGCAGATTGACAATCTCGCCCTCTTTCAGCGTGCCGGCAATCAGGCTGCCGTCAGCCGTCAGGCTGAGAACGCCGTCTTTGGCCAGCAGACTTTCCGCCACCAGATCGCCGCCGGTCGAGTTAAGGAAAATGTCGTTTTGGCTGCGGGCCGTTACTTTGGCACCGTCGGCCAGCTTGAGGTTCAGCGCCTTATCCTCGGTGCCGATGCTGCCGTCGGCCGCTTCCAGGACAAGATCGCCGCCGATAACGTTGGCATGATCGGCCTCGGTCGCCACGTTGTAAATACCCTTGGCGCCGGCAATGGTAATCTTCTGCCCTTCGCCCGCCTCGACCGTATTGACGTTGATGTCTTCTTCGCCGCCGAGATAAATGTAGTCCCTGGCCTTTAACGTGATACTGTCGGCGTGGATGTCAACGTCCTCGCGTTTGTGTACGGTCACCGTGTCGCCGTCTTCGGCAATTTCCAGATTGTCCCGTTCGGCCGAAGCGATCAGCAGTATCTTGTCGACGTCCGTTTCCGGCGAAAGCTCGGAAAGTTTGAAAGTTTCGCTGCCGGTATCCTGCCCGATCGAACCGTTGGCTTCAATGGTTACGTTTTTGCCGACCACGTTCGGATCCTCAATCATATACTGGGTATCGACCACTTCGCCTTCTTTGGCCTTGAAGATGCTGTAGGCCAGCTGGCTCTTGTTCCAGCCCGCGCCTTCCGCCAGTTCGGCCTCCTCGGCCTCGCTTAACCGGTATGTCCAGCCGGCGTCATAGCTCGAACCGTATTTGCCCTCGTCGCCGTAAACGGCGGCCAGCTTTTTGTATTCGGCCGTCTTTTCGGCTTCCAGCCGATTGATATATTCGTCGGTAATCTTATCCATGCCGAGAGCCTGTTTTTCGCTTTCGTTCAGCTCCTTGTTCAGCAGCGCTTCCCGCTCGGCGGCGGTAAACCTGAATTCCGGCTCTCCGCCTTCCGGCTGGCGCGACTTATACTGCCAGTAGGCATTATATTCCGCTTTCTTGCCGTTGAGGAACGCTTCCTTCATCTGTTCATTGCCGACGTCAAGCCCCATGTCGTCCCAGATTTTGGTCAGCTGCTCGACCGTCTTGTCGTCGTAGACTTCGTTGGTGTTGGCGTCAAACACGCTGCCGTTTTCAACCTTGACGTTGACGTCGCCGGCTAAGGAAACCACGCTTTCAAGACCGAGGTCGCCTTCTTCCTGAACGAGGTTGACATTGTTGTTGGCCAAAACCGTCAGAGCGCTGTCTTCATCGCCGGAAGTCTGAATTTTAAGCGCCGTGTCATCGGTGCCGATTGAGCCGGTCTGCGCCGTCAGACTGATTTTCCCGCCGCTGATCAGCGAATCCGCCGAAGCGCCGAAGATGCTGCCGGCAGCGTTGACCGAGGTGTTGCCGCCGTTGTTGACAATGCTGTTGAAAACAAAGTCGCTGCCGGCCGACTTCAGATTGACGTCACCCGACACCTTGTTGACGACGTTCAGGTTGCCGCCGGCAACGTCAACCGCCAGCGCGGTGCCGTTGCTGCCGATGCCGTTGTTGGCCGTCAGGTTAAGGCCGTCGCCCAAAATCCGCGCGTAGTCGGAACCGACTTTGATCGCCCCTTCGGTGGTGATGTTGGTGGTGCCGCTCCGGTTGTTAATGACGCCGTTCAACGTAATGTCGGATTTGGAGACGATGTCCGCCAGCGCGCTGTCATAACCCTTGAACGAAATTTTGATGTCATAGTCGGCTTTGACGCTGTGGGTGTTGATGTGGGTTTCCCCTTTCTGATAAATGTCGGTCGTCTTGTATTTGTCGACCGAGAAAATCCACCAGCCCTCGCTCCACTCTTCCACATTATGGTAAATCAGCTTGTCTTCGCTCGATACGTAAGAATCTTTCTCATATTCGTACTTGTTGCCGGAACTGCTGATTTCGATGCGTTCGCCGTCTTCCATCTTAACCGGGTCGCCGACCGGCGTCGGCCCGGTGACGGTTACGCCCTCGCCGGTATCGGGAACCAGCCAGTCCATGCCCCAGAAAGAATCGCCTTCGTAGGTCTTGGTGGTCTCGCTGACGGTTTTTTGTCCGGTCTGCCAGACATAGCGCTGATTTTCCAGCGGCGAATAAGCGGTACTTGACTTGCCGTTTTCATCCTGCACGGCATTAATGTCTTTACTGCCGCCGTTGTTGTCGGCCACCGTGATCGTGTTGCCGTTGCGGGTATAAGTGGTTTGCAGATACTCGCCCGCAGCGTTCTTTTTTGCCAGGTCGGTGATCTTGATCACGCCGGAAATGCGGTTGGACAGACTCATGTTATTGACCACGATTTCCTTGCCCGACCGGTTGTTGATGTTAACCCGCCCGTAACCGTCGGTTACCATGATTTCGCCGGAATTCTGCGAGGTATTGAGAATATGCCCGTAAATTTCGACGTAACCGCCTTCGACCCGCACGTCGGCCAGCTCAATCTGTCCGGTGACGGCGTTGTAATAGGCGTCAACATTGCCGTATTTGTCGGACAGTTTATAAAGCGGCGACGCGTTGTAATTATACTGTTTGTTGCGATTGTAGTCGGCCAACGCGGTTTCCGAAGTCAGCCCGCCCGCCAGCTGAATTTCCCCGTCGGGGATGTCCAGATTATAATCGGTGGTGCCGCTTTGTACCAGACCGTTCAGATTGATATAACGGCCGCTCAGGAAAATGTTGTTGCCGGCAACCAGCGACGAACGGCTGTCGTCAATGTCCGCGTTGGACGAAGCAGTGGCCGAACCGTCGGTCAGGTGGCCGCTTTCATTGCCCGAGGCTATAGCGTCCCAGGCGGCTTCCGGACTGCCGCCGATATGACGGAAACCGTTGGTATAGCCCTGATAAATGTCGCGGCCGGCGGTGATATTCAGGTCTTTGCCGTGAATGGTGCCGTTGACGTAAATGCTGCCTGCGGCGTTGTTCACTTTAACCAGACCGCCGTAGTTGGTGACGGTGCCGTCAATGTCAATGTTCGGCGCACGGCCGTCATTGGCCGCAATGTCTGAAGTAATGGTCACGGTCGGGCTTTCCATCGTCTTTTCGGCAATATGGACTTTCAGCGAACCGATGTCGCCGGTAACCGCCGCGCCGTTAAGCTTAACGGTGCCGCCGCTGCCTTCGGGAATGGTAATGTCCGAAACGCGGAGGAAAGAAGAGCTCTTGTTTTCGATCGTCACCGCCGCGTCGCTGGTAACCGACATTAAACCCGTCCCTTCCATCGATTGGGTATTGAGGCTGATGGCACCGGGCTGGGCGTAGATGTCGCCCAGGGTTATATAGTTAACGGTAGTGTTAACGGTGCCGCCGTTTTCGCTGTAAAGCCCCATCAGCGTCAGCTTGGCCTGCAGGGCGGCGATTTCCGCGTCATAATAGGCCACGGCGTCTTTGTCTTCGATATATTCCGCCCGCAGATTTTTCATCCGGTTGATTTCATCAATGATATTGCTGTAAAGCTTCTCGCCGGTCTTTTTATGATAAAGCTGATCGTCGTCATAGAAAGTTTCTTCGCCGATGGTTACCTTAACCCGGCCGTTTTCGTCAATTATAAATTTCTGAATGTTGTTGACGCCGGCTTCCGCAGTGCCGTTAACGACGATCCGCGAATTGTTGTCGACCGTTCCGTTGAAAGATTTGTCTTCCAGCGAAAGCAGCTCGTTATACGGGTTTTTGGCCGAAGAAAAGCCGTCGGCAACCGCAATTCCCATGTTCGAGGTCAGATTGATGTCGCGGCCGCTTTTTACAACCGCGCCGGAATCGATATTGATCAGGTTGTTCATGACAATCGTTGCTTCAACTTCCGGATCGGAGAACGGCAGCGCGGTGTTGTTCCACAGATAAACGCGGGAATGCAGCGTATTGTTGCCGCTGTAGTCTTCATAAGCCTGGCCGGCGTAAACGTGAAGGTCGCCGTAGGACATGGTACGGGAACCGTCGGCAAAGTTGACCGAATTGTCGGACGTCGTCCGCACCGTCGAGCTGCCCATCGCCACTCCGGAGGCGCCATAAGTGTTGACGTAAACTTCCGAATTGAGGTTGGCATTCGAGTTGGCCGTCAAGATCAGGTCATCGATTGAGGCAATGCTGCCTTTTAAGTTGACCGCGGCTTTGTTTTTGCGGTTGTCGATCGAAGAAACGGTATCGGCAATCGCCAGCACGCCGCCGCTGACCAGTTTGGCCTTGTCGGTCGCCTTCACATCATTTAAGGCGGAAACGGCAAACTGATAGTCTTTTTCCTTTTCCTTGCGGGCAACATTGCGCGAGAACACCGTGTCTGCGCCGAAATCAACCGTCGCTTCGTTGTCGATTACGGTTTTGCTGATGACGGCGGGCGCATCGACGACGCCGCCGGAACCGGACTGAATATTGTAGTCCACGCCGCTTTCCGACCAGCCGCTGCCGTTATAGGCGAATTTACCGTTCTTGTCATAGGTGTTAATTGCCTTGACGTTAACGTCGTTAACCGCAAATTCGGCATTGCCTTTAATGTCAACCGCGGTTACGGCGTTTGACGCATTGTCAACCCGGGCGCCGCTGGCTCCGACCACCGAAGCGTTGACGGAATCGGCGGTGCCGTTCTGTTTGACCGACCGGCTGGCAAGAACTTCCAGCGCTTCCAGGTCAAAATGCCCATCTTTGCCGTCGGTGCCGATCGTTACTTTGGTTTCGGCATCGTTTTTGGTACCGGATATGGCCGCCGCGCCGGAAATAACGCCGCCGCTGCCGGAAACAGTTTCCGCATACAGAATGTCCGTCGCCTCGGCTTTGGCCGTCAGCTTGTCGGCCGTCAGGTCAATTGCCCCTATTTCGGTAATCGTGTCAAGGTGTCCCGCAGCGTCGGCAAGAGTTGCGCCGGCAGCCAAAATGCCGCCTCGGTACGCCGAAGAAACCGCCGCCTGTCCGGAGTTGGACATGCTCAGAATCTCCACGTTTCCGGCACCGGTAAATTTGGCGCCGTCTTCAACTTTGGCCAGCACCTTGCCCCCGACGCCGGCAGAAGACTGTGCGCCGTTGCCGCCGATCAGGGCGCCGGCCGCGGCCAGCGAATCGGTTACGGCATCGGCTTTCAGCTGCCCGGCACCGACATAAACGTCAGCGGCGGCAATTTCCGCGCTGCCGTCGACAACCGCCTGATTGTCCAGATCAATATCGGATTTGGCAACTGAAGCGCCGACGCTCAAAACGCCGGCATTGACACCCAGCGCCCCGGCATTGCCGTGGCTGGAACCCGAAGTAAACATGCGGAAACCTTCCGCCAGTTTGAAAACCGCATCACCGACATAAGACTTCAGCTTGCTGACAATCGAACTTTCGGCATAGGCGCCTTCGCCGCTGACAACGCCGGCCGCACCGGCAATCGCCTGAACGTCAACGCTGACGTCGTCTTTGGCACTGCCCTCAAAGCTGTCTGCCGTTACTTTGGCACCGTCGGCGACAAAAGCCCGAACATCGTTGGTCTTGTTAACGATTGCTACCGACGCGCCGGCCGCGCCGCCGATCGACGCTTCCACCCCGGCCGCCAGAGCCTCGATGTCGGACTTGTCTTCGGCTTCCATGGTTACGTTGCCGGCGTTTACGACGGCACCGTTGCCGACATAAGCCTGAGCGTGGCTGTCCGCGTTGACATGAACCACCGATCCGCCGGCGGCAAACATGGTGGCAATGACGCCGCCCATGCTCTTGCTGTCAACATCGGTTTTGGTCAGAGCACTCAATGAAAAATCTTTTCCGGAAGCAACCAGCGTGTTGCCGGCAATATAAGCTTTGGCCGCGTTGCGGATGTCGGTTATGCCGACCGAAGCGCCGGCACTGACACCGCCGGCAGCCATTTCGCCGGTCAGATTACGGGTGTGCACGTCGTCGGTCGCGGCAACCGCAATATTGCCGCCGGCTTTTACCGTCGCCCCCAAACCGACATAGGCGGAAGTGCCGACGTCTTTGCTGACGGAAGTCGAGAATTCCTTGTTAACATCGCGGTCAAATTCGGACAAATCAATATCCGTCGGCAGCCCGTTGATGTTCAGACTGTCCTGATACTCGTTATTGCGGGCAATTTCGGCATTGACCGTTTCCAAAACGCCGGCCGTCTGCTCCTGCATGTCGGCAGTATAGTTGCTGCCGACGCGAATGACGGAAATTGCGCCCGACAAAGTGCCGGCGCCGCCCGAACCGGCAATGCCTTCCACGCTGATGTCGCGGACACTGTCGGCCGTAATGTCAATGTTTCTGCCGGCGGAAAGCGCCAGACTGCCGATTGTTCCGGCCGAAGTTCTGCCGTCAATGGTGGAAACGTCCACGCTGGCGCCGCCCGAACCCAGGCCGACCGCCGCCGAACCCAGCAGGTTTTCAATCGCGGCGTCGGCGGAAGCGGCAATTTTCACATCCTGCGAAGCGTTGCTCATGTTTTGGTTGATTTCGGTCGTTTTGCCCTCGTCTTCGGTAATGAAAGCTTCGGTCGTATTGTCGATCGTATTGACCGCAACCGAACCGGCAACGCCGGAATAAGCGCCCAGACCGGCGGCAAAGACGTAAGACAAAATGCTGCTGTCGGAATCGGCCGTCAGCGAAAGCTTCTTCGCAACATCGACGGAAGAGTTGCCGATTTTGGCCGTCGTATCGTTTGCAATGTCGGAAACCAGAACCGACGCGCCGGTGCCGTTATACAGGCCGACGCCGCCGGCGCCCAGGGCAACCGCAAAATCCTCTTCCGTTCCGTCATCCTTCAGGCGTTTGCCGAGGCGGGTTACATCTTTTGCCGCCACCGTCATGCTGCCGTAGCCGGCAATCGTCGAAGCGTCGACCAGCGCGCGGTTATGGTTGCCGATTTCCGCCACGTTGACATTGCCGGCCACCCCGACCTTGCCGCCGGCGCCGCCGACAACAACCGAGTTAAAATAGGTTTTGGCGTCGGTATTAACCCCGATGTCGCCTTTCGACTTCACGTTTGAACCGTTGACGATTTCCGCTTTGGTCGTATTCTCCACCAGCGTGGTAACCGAGGACAGGCCGACCCCGACTGTTCCGCCGGCCAGCGTGCCGGCATGGGTTTCCAGCTGCGTCTTGTTGGCAGCGAAAACGTTAACCTCTTGATTTGCAGCATATTTTTCGTCATTTCCGCCGCTTAAGTCCTGATTGATTTTGGCATTGTCAATTCTTGCGACCGCCGAATTGTTAACCTGACTGACCGCCACGTTGGCGCCGATGCCGGCAGCTTTGCCGAGGCCGGCGTTGACGCCGTACATATTGACGATGCTGTCGTTTTCGGCCGCCACGCCAACACCGGTCGTTCCGTCTTCCGCCGGCTTGTTGCCGTAAGCATTAACTTCGGAATTGTTACGGATTTCGGCCAGCGTGTCTTCGCTCACCGAACTGGTGCCGACGGTTCCGCCGCCGCCCACGCCTTTGGTTGAAAGCGCAATCATGCCGCCGTAAAAATTGATGACGCTTTTGGCAATGCTCTTTAACAACACGCTGCCGTAAGCCGTCAGACCGGAATTGTCGGCATAGCCGTAAGTGCGGTTATTGATGTTGTTGACGGAAACCGAACCGGAAACGGAAGCCTTGCCGCCGTAACCGACGCCGGCCGAAGAAGTTTCGATTTCCGAAGTATTTTGCGCCGTGATCGAAATATTGCCCTTTTCGGCTTCAATATCGGCGTTTTTGGCGTAGGATTCCGTGGTATTGTCAATTTCGTTCACCGCGACCGAAGCGCCCACGCCGCCGGTGCCGGCGGCAGAAATGTTGCCGGCCAGAGCAAAGATGTCGGCGCCGCTTTCGGCTTTGATTTCAACATTATCGGCACTGACGAATTTGCCGCCGTTAACTTTCGAATTGCTGACATAGGCCGCCGTCCGGTTGCCGATCTCGTTGATCGACACTGCGCCGGCAATGGTAATGCCGGTTTTGCCGAACGCACCGGAAGCGCTTTCCGCCGCAGCGATAATTTCGCCGGTTGAGGCCGCATGGATTTTCAGGTCGCCGATATTGTCGACTTTCGCGTTGTTGACAAAGGCAACCGACCGCGAACCGTCCAGCTTGTTGATGCCGACTGCGCCGGCTATGCCGACGTTGGTGCCGCTTTGTTTGACAAAGGAAACGCCGCCGCCGACGGTCAGGACATCGTTGTCGTTATTGCTCGCCACTTCAAGAGCGGGACGTTTTTCCTCATCCCTCGAAGCGCCTGACACGCCTTTGATCACCGCGTTGTTGACATAGGCTTCGGAAACGCTTTCCAGCGTGTTGTAGGAAGCGGTGCCCGACAACCCGAGACCGAAATTGGTACTGCCGTTGTCCTGGCCTTTATCCTGGGTAATCAGCGCGCCGGCGGCGGAAACGGCGTAGAGGTTTGAACTGTTTTGGGCGTTGACGAGGATGTTGCCGTCGGTAACGATTTTGCCGGTAACGGCAGAGTTGTCATTCTGATTCAAGCTGCCGATCACCGCGCGGGTATTCTGACTAATGTCGTTCAACGCGCCCGAAGCGCCGATGCCGACCATGGAACCGCGAACCACGCCGCCGGCAATGTTGACAAAGCTGTTTTCGCTTTCGGCGTTAACCGTAACGCCGCTCTTTTCGTCCGCCTTTTCAACCAGGACGTCCGCCTGATTGCTGATTTGCGCCAGCACGTCGGAATTGGACTTCAGCCAGTCGAACGTCCCCTGAAAACCGAAAGTGTCCGACTTTTTGTAACCGGCGGTGCCGGCAATCGACAGATTGCGGTGGGTTGCGGAAGCATTGACGTCCAAATCGCCGGCATAAAGTTTGACGTTGTCGCCGATAATCGCGTTAACTTTGCTGTCGTACCAGGTTTGCAGATACGAGCCGCCGAGGCCGAATTTGGCCGCGCCGCCGTATTCGCCGGACATGTTGAAGGTTTCGACATAGCTGTCGGCGCTGACTTTGACGGCCGGCGCCTTGTCCAGCCTGGTGTAGCCGGCATTGTTCGGATTATACAGCTGATTGATCTCGGCGCCATCGGCAATCACCGCATCGGACTTGTTGTTAAATTCCATCAGGTTGACCGAACCGGCAATGCCGACAATGCCGTTTTTCTCCTCTCCGGGGTTTGCGTCGCCGGAACTGGTGTTGGCGCTGCTCTTGACCAACGAGGTATAAAACGACATCGGGTTGTCTTCCAGATATTTTTCAATGTTGGTCAAAAGCGCTTCGCCTTTTTCCAGCACGTTACCGGCCAAACCGTCGAAAACGTTGAGGATGGAAGCGTCCGGCCACAAAACAGGTTCTTCGGTTTCAGAAGTCAGCTCAAGGCTTTGCGAAGCGTTGACGGCAACGCCGGCGCCGATTTCCGCGCGGGAAGTGTTATCGTAAACGCCGTAACCGACCGCCCCGGCAAAAGAATTTTCCTTGTTCTGGTCCTGACTGTGGTCCTTGTCGTTCGTCTTGGGCGAAACGCTTGCGCTGGCGCCGTTGGTAATCACGTCCATAACATGCGAACCGATTGTAACTTTGTCGCCGGTCACCGTAGTTTTGAGCGTATCGGCAGCCGTTTGTCCTTCGCCGTAGTTGTTGGCAATTTTGACATTTGAACTGTTGTTGTGTTTGCTGTAGGAAACTGCGCCGCTCATTGCCAGCTTGACGTTGCTTTGCGAATGGGTCTGCGCCGGAATGGCAGTAATCCATTTGGACAGGCCGTCCAGCATCTTGTTGCCGGCCCATACGTTCAACCGGTCGAAAATACCGTTGCCGACGACGGTTTTGGCGGAAGACGCGTTTTTAACCGCTTCAATGTCGGAAGTAATGTTAACCGTACCGCCTTTAATCGTTCCGCCGACGGTCACGCTGCTGCTGCTTTCGGATTCACTGTAAGCCACGCCGGCCGCCGCCCAGCCGTCCTGATAAGCCAGTCCTTCGGCGGCGACGTTATGCGACTTGCGGGTATCGGCGGCAATCTCCAGTTTGTCGGTTGCGGTAATGCTCGCTCCGTTTTTAATGTCAATTTTGTTATCGGTATCGGTCAGACCGACGGCTACCGCAATATCAACCGGCACGCCGCGGCCGCTGCCGTAAGCGGAGGTTGTCGCCTCGGCCGAAGTGGTACTGTCGATTTCGGAAGTGATGGCCACGTTTTTGCCGCTGATGTTGACGCCGCTGTCAATAAAGACGCCTGAAGCAGCACTGTTTTCGGCCACAGTCACGTCAATGCCGGTACCCAGCGTGTCCACTTCGGAGTTGGAAACTACCTTGGAATTGATTTTGACGTCTTCTTTGGCGGCAATGGTTACGTTTTTGCCGATATTGATGCCGGCTTCCGCCTCCGACTTGCTGTAACCGACAAACAGGCCGCTGTCGGTCAGCGCCTCGAAAAATTCCAGCCCTTTGGCCTTCAAGGTTTCGCCGATCGCCGTCAGCGCCGACGAACCGTTGTCTTCCGTCACTTCGCCGGTAACGATGCCGTCCAGCACTTCGGCGTCGCCGGCCAGCGCATAGAGATAAATGTTGTCGCCTTTTAAGGTCGCGTTGTCCTCAATGTTCAGAAACGCGCCGCTTTTCTTGACCCAGCCGGCGTCGGTGTCGCGGGCGATCAGAGTGATATCGCCGTTCTCCTTAACCAGACTGACGCCTTGTTTGACGTTAACGATATTGGCGATCGCGTAGATGTTGTCCTGTCCTTTGTAAGCGCTGTCGGAAGTGATGTTTAAAATTTCGGGATCAATAAAGATCATGCCGTCCCGGCCGCCGGCCGTCATGGTGCCGCCGTTCAAATTGACTTCCTTTAACGCGCTCAGTTCGACAAAGCCGCCTTTGGCCGAACCGTCGTAAGCGTCGGCGGCAATTTCCGCGCCTTTTTCCAGATCGGCCTTATTGTCGGCAAAAACCACCACCGAACCGCCGTCCTTATGCTCGGCAGACCCTTTGGCGCTGATCAGCGAGCCTTTCCGCAGGCTGATATTGCCGCCGGCTTTGACAACGATGCCGCCGGCTTTGCCGCTGCCGCCCGCATCGGCTTTGATCGTCCCGGCATTAACCACGTCGTTTTCGGCAAAAACGCCGATTTTGCCGTCTTTGAAAGCAAGCGGCGCGTCAATGTCAAGACCGCCGGTATTAACGATGTCGGAAGCCTGCGTCGGTTTGAGGTTGGCCAAAATCTCGCCGGCGTTAACCACGCCGCCGGCCCTGACCGCAACCGAATCAAGCGCTTTGATTTTGCCTTTGACGGAAATGACGCCGGCCGGATTGATCGGCAGGTCGCCCGCCAGCACGGACTTGGTCGCCAGTTCGGAAATGCTGCCGTCCTGCCCGATCACCTGATCCATGAATTCCTTGTTCGGGGTTGAAAGCATCAGCGAACCGACGTTGACCACGCCGCTTTTGCCGATGGCAATGCCGTGCGGGTTCAGAATGAAGACGTTGCCGCCGATTTTGCCGTTTTTGATTGAGTTCAGAATGCCGTCGATGTTGGTTTTGCCGTCGCGCACCAGGTTGATCAGATTGAGCGTGGAACCGGGCAGATAAAGGTTGACCGTGGTTCCTTTGTAGACGTCGAAATTGGAAAACGAGTTGAACGCGTTTTTGCCGGAAACGGTAGAAGTCGTCACGTCATACACATGGCCGTTGACGTTAACCGTGGTCTGGGTACGGCCGTCGGGGGTAATCATCGCCGCCCAACAAACATTGGAAAACATAAAGCTGTAAATTGTCAGGTAAGTGATGATTTTTCTGAACATATGACTTGCTCCTACCAAATTCTGGATTGAATGAAGAAAAGGAATTCGACGTCTTCGTCGCTTTCGTAATATTTGTGTTCCTTGAGCGGAAACGCCACCGTAAAGTTGGCGTCCAGCCGCCCAAACAGTCCCGCCCGGGCACCGACGCCGGTACTGTAGATAAAAGCTTCGTTTTCGTTTTTCAAATTGTTGCTGTCTTTGGCATAGACATGACCAAAGTCAAAAAAGGCATAGACTTTGGCGCTGTTCAGCCAGTCGGCTTCCTTAATCAGCGGTTTTATGTCGTATTGCAGTTCGTTCATGACGGCAAAACCCTTGTCGCCGACCAGCATCCCCTCGGTATAGCCGCGCACCGAATTGACGCCGCCGATCTGGAACTGTTCCGACGACGGCAGGAAATCCTGCTCGGTATATTGCGCCTTGGCCTTGACGTTCAGGGCAAAATCGTCGAGGAAACTCTGCTGAAACTCGCCGTTATAATTGAAGCGCCAGAAGGAACGGGTGCCGTCAAACAGCTTGGCGCCTTTGGTAACGCTCAGCTGATTATACAAGTAACCGCCGGCAAACAGTTTTAAGCTGTCCCACGACAGGCTCAGGGTATCGGTATAAACCTTCTGGGTGCGGAAATCGCCGATATAGGAAGCGCCGTTTTAAAATTAGCGGTGAAGTTGAGATTGTTGACAAAACTGTCGGTTACGTAAACCGGACGTTTGATATAGAAATAATAGTTGTAGAAATTGCCGGTTACGTCCAGCGCTTTCAGGTCGCCGCCGACGATTTCGGTATCGGAATAGTCGGCGCCGAAACCGATGCGGCTGTCAAAAACCGGTTCGGGAATATCAAACGAACCGAAAAAGGCATTCGACCCTTCGGTCACCACGCCGCCGAAGTTCAGATTGTCACGGTAACCGGTCAGACTGCGGACGGAAGCAAAGGCGCCGGCACGGTAAACGCCGGTCGACTTTTGTCCGGCATTGTCGGCAAAAGCAGATACGGACACCCTCTGCGGCTCTTCGACAATCACGTCAAGGTCGGTGGTGGCAAACTTTTCGCCCGGTTCCATCGCAATCCGCGCCTTGATGTCGTTGGCGGCGTTAAACATCAGAATGTTGTCCTGAAGCTCCTTAACGTTCAGTCGGTCGCCGCTTTCAACGCCCAGATTTCTGCGCACGAAATTTTCGCTGGTCGACTTGTTTTCCTTAACCGTAATCCTGTCGATTTTTCCTTCAATCAGATTGATTTTGAGGATATGGTCGCGCACGTCCTGGTTGGGAACATAGGCTTTGGCAGCAAAATAACCGCGATCCTTATATTCGCGGTCCACTTCTCTGACGATTGCGCCGATGTCGTTTAAGCCGATTTCCTTTCCCTCGTAACGCGAGGCAATGCCTTCGAGAAAACTGTCGGGCAAAAGCTCCGAACGGTCAAAGATCAAGCGTTTCAACTTCATGATCTTTTTGTCGGCGGCAGCTTTTTTCTCCGGCGCCTTGTCTTTTTTCTTTGCGGACGCATCTTTTAACTTTTCTTTTTCATATTCGTCCGAAAAACGGCGGATTCTGGCGTCGGTAGCCTTGGAACGCAGGGTTTCCTTGGTTCTCTCCAGTTCATAAGCCGGCGAATAGGCGCGGACGGCGGGTACGACGGGAACGGTTTGGGCATGCGCACAGGAAACGAATACGGCAAAAATCCCGACATTCAATATGCTCAGTCTGGTCAAAACAAAAACCTTAAAATTCTGTTAATTTAATGTTTTCATAATAAGCCGCAAATGTCTTTTGTCAAGAACATTATTTTAACTTACAAAAATAATACCTTGATATATTTACGATTTTTTGCCGCCTTTGATTTTTTATCAGACTCAAAAACAAACGGTTATCGTTTTTGACAATTCCGTTGCGGATTTTCCGTCAAACGTCCTTCACTAAGCCGGGGGGGGCGGATCAGCCGTCACAGCCTGACCGCACTCATCGGCGCGGAACAGCGTTTGGACGACCGCCCTGCATTCGGCCCCGGCAAATCGTTTTTTCTGCAAAAAATGTAACCAAAAAAGAGCGGACAAACGCCCGCTCTTTTTTCAACAAGATAAAGAGGAAGTTTTATTCCTCTTCTTTCGTTTCCTCCTTAGCCGCCGGAGTTTCCCGATTTTTCGGCAGCCTGCGCAGCCCGACGTCGCGCGCGCCGCTGATGCCGAGAATAACCGTTAAGGCGGTAATCAGCTGCGACCAGTCATTGACACGAAGGTCAAGATAAGGCGCTATGATGCAGTTGATGAAAAAACCGCCGGCCAAAGCCCAGCCCACGCAAGGGATCCACATTCTCTGCCAGCCTTTGCCCGACCTGTTCTCCGGAAGCTTGTCCAGAGAATTTTTCAGGAAATAATCGCGGGTACCGCTGATACCGAGCAAAATGCCGAGAGAAGTGATCAGACCGTTCCACTCTACCAAAGAAATTTCGGTGAACGGAGCAACGAAGAGGTTATTGACAAAACCTCCGACCAGAATCCAGCCAATGACCGAAATCCAAAGTCTTTTGAACTTTATCTTCTTTTTCATATGTATAAATGTTAATAATTTTTTTCCTGTTTTTTATCATAAGCGAACCGCCGCTGTTTGTCAATTGTTTTTGTCTAAAAGGTTTATTCCTTACAGATAATTACCGAAAAGCCGTCGCCGCTGTTGTCAAATTCCATTTTGCAGCCGTGCAAAGCGGCAATCTTGCCGACAATCGACAGACCGAGGCCGCTGCCGTTTTCTTTTTGTCCGGCCGGACGGAAGAAACGTTCGCTCAAATGACGCAGATGGCGGTCGGCAATCTTAACTCCGGAATTGTGGACTTCGATTTCGTCGGCGGAAATACGGACGGCAACCGTTGCGCCCTCGGGGCTGTATTTTACCGCGTTGTCCAAAAGGTTGCGCAGCATGGCAGCCAGCAGCACGGAATTGCCTTTGTCTACCGGCGCGCGGGCGGTAACGTCGGTTTTAAGAATTTGTTTTTTCGCCCGCAGCGCTTCGTCATATTCGGCGGCAAGGGAACCGACAATCTGCGGCCAGGAAACGTCTTCCGCTTCGTCGGTCATCGCCAGTCCGCTTTCCAGCTTCGACAACAGCAGCAGCTGTTCCACCAGCCGGGCACAGCGCTCAATCCCCTGCCCCATCTTGGCCGCGGCGGAACGTCTGGCCCCGGCGTCGTCTTCCGCCAGCTCCAGCACTTCCAGCTGCACTTTCAAAGCCGTCAGCGGCGAACGCAATTCATGCGCGGAATCGGAGATAAAGCTTTTTTCCCGCTTGATCATGCCGTCAATCCGGCGCAAAAGGCCGTTCATGGCGGTTGTCAAAGGCTTGATTTCGTCGGGCAGATCCTTGTCGGAAAGCGGCGACAGATCATCGGGACGACGCGCTTCCAGTTCTTTTGCCAGTCGGCGGAAAGAAGAAAATTCGCGGCCGACGAAATAAATCACCGCACCGAGCAAAATCAACAATCCGCACAGCCAGGGGGTGAGAAATTCCTCAACCATGTCCAGCGTGACTTCGGTACGGTACTCCATTTCCTGGCCGACGGCTATGACGTAGTTTTTGTCCGCGGAATCGACCCAGACGATGCGCCACTCCTCATCATCCACGTTCTGGTTGACGAAACTGCCGGTGCGGGGAGAGAAAATAAAGTCTTTGCCGTTTTCGTTATCGTGAAAAATCATTTTGCCCGCACGGTCAAAAACGGCAAAACCGATCGCTTCGTCTTCTTCGTCGGCATTGTCAATGCCGCCGATAATGCGGTTGGTGGCTTTCTGACTGTCGGCGGAAAGTCCGCTCCAGTCGGCAGATGCCAGCTGACGGGCAAGCAAAATCTGATACTGGTCGAAAAATTCGTCGATTTTCTCGCGGCTTTCAAACCACGAAAACAACCCCGAACAAATCCATATCAAACAGGAAATGCCGGTAAAAAGCAGCAGCAGGCGAATTCTCAGACTTAGTTTTTTCATGTTTCTTCCAGTATATATCCGATTTTGTTAACCGTGCGGACAATGTCCTTGCCGAGTTTTTTGCGCAGATGGTGAATGTGAACCTCCACCGCGTTGCTCGAAACTTCGTCATCCCAGGAATAAATTTTGCTTTCAATCGCTTCCTTGGAAAGAACCTTGTTTTTGTTTAAGAGCAGCAGTTCCAGCAAAGCGGTTTCCTTGGGCGACAGCACCACTTCCCGGCCGGCGGAGGTCACTTTGCGGGTTTCGGGATCAAAAGCGACGTTTCCGTATGTCAGAAGCGGCGAAGGGCGGCCGCTGCTGCGGCGGATCAGGGCATTTAAACGGGCCTGCACTTCTTTTAGGGAAAAGGGCTTGCCGAGGTAGTCGTCGGCGCCGCTGTTCAAACCGGCAATGCGCTGGTCGACGTCACCGCGGGCGGTTAAAATCAGCACAGGTTCCGTCCGGCTCTTCTGCCGCCAGTTTTTCAGCACCTCCAAACCGTCCTGACCGGGCAGTCCCAGATCAAGCACCACCGCTGCGTAAGAAGCCTGATACAGAGCTTCTTCCCCTTCCAGTCCGTCGGTGAACCAGTCGACGGCAAAGCCGAGCTTTTCCAGCCCGACTTTCAAACCGTCGCCGATCAGTTGGTCATCTTCCACCAGCAGGATCCGCATGACACACCCGTCTTATTTTTTCAGTTTTACGGTATTGACGTCAACTTTGATGTCAAACAGGTCTTTGTCAACTTCGCCGCTGATTTCGATGGTGTCTTCCGGAGTAACGTTGACGCCGCGCCAGTCTTCGTCGTCGATTTCAATAGTGATGGTGCCGCTCGCGTCTTTGAACAGATATTTTTCGTCGCCCAGGCTCTGCTGAATCTGTCCGACCAGAACAACCGGCTGGTCGTCACTCATCTTGTTGGCTTCGGCAACGGTCGAAACGGACAGTCCCGGTCCGGTGAATCCGCCGCGGGGAGCCATGGCGCCCTGATACTGGGCATGAGCCGCGCCGGCAAAACCGATCATCAAAGCCAGGGTAGATACTGCGAGTAATTTGTTCATGTGTTTTCTCCTAAAAAAATGTTTTGATTAACTGCTTACAAGAACAATACAACATTATAAACTTAAGTAACGCTTAAGGGATAAAAAATTTTTATCTTTTTTATTTAATTTTGCATATCCGATTGAAAAACATAGATATTATTTTCAAAAAAACGACAAAGCAAAAACTGTCCGCCCGGTCTGCCGGCACATTTTTCTTAAATTATTAAGGCTTTCCGCCCACAGGCGAATCCGCTTTTTAAGCGGCAGGAACGGCTTTGCCGCACAGACGGAAGCTATTCTTCGTCCGCCGTGTTCAATTCGTAGTAATATTCCAGAAGCTCGCGGGAATAATCCCTGATTTCTCCCGACGGCAGCACCAGCATCCGGCTGATGCCGATCTGTTCGACAAAGGAAGGATTGTGGCTGACCACCAGGATGGTTCCTTCAAACTGACGGAAATTGCCGCCGATCACTGTCTGGGTTTCCGGATCCAGGTGGTTGGTCGGTTCGTCCAAAACCAGCAGGTTTGCCCTTTGCAGCAAAAGTTTGCACAATGCCACCCGCGCCTTTTCGCCGGGAGAAAGAACGGCCGCGTTTTTATTGATGTCGTCTTCATAAAAAAGGAAATTGCTTAAAATGCCGCGCAGCTGCCATTCGTTGTAACCGTCGGTTTCCACATTTTCAAACACGGTTTTGTCCGCATCAAGCTGTTCCAGTTCCTGGGCATAATAGGCAACGTCGGTTTTCGGGTTAAAACGAATCTGTCCGTCAACGGGCGGCAGAAAACCCATAATCAGTTTCAGCAGGGTTGATTTGCCGACGCCGTTTTCGCCCACCACCAGAAAACGTTCGCCGCCGGAAAGCTTAAACGATAATTTGCGGTAAAGGAAACGCTGCCCGGGATAGCGGAAACTCAGTTCTTCCACACTCAAAGGCACCGTCGCGCCTTCCCGTTTGGGACGGATATCCATTTTCACCCGCCGGTAGGGACGTTCGCGCACCGGCAGCCGGTCACGCATTTTCTCCAGTCTTAACGCGCGTTCCTGGCCTTTGCGCTTCAGCTTATGGTTTGTCTGCGACGCTTCTCTGGCCCGCTGCACGAAATCTTCCAGCTTTTTTATTTCCCGTTCCTGCAGCGAAATCTGCCGTTCGCGCGCCCGTTGTTCTTCCGCCCGCTGCTTTTTAAAAACGTCGTAATTGCCGTCATAAACCGAAATCTTATGCGTTACTTTGTTGATAAACACGATTTTGCGCACGATCCGGTTCAAAAAATCAACGTCATGGCTGATAATCAGTACCGAACCTTTGTAATTTTTAAGATAATCGGTAACATAATCCCGGGTTGCCGCATCCAAATGGTTGGTCGGCTCGTCCAGACACAAAACTTCCGGTTTGGAATAAAGTACCCGGGCAAACGCCAGCTTCGACTTCTGACCGCCGGAAAGTTCGGCCAGCCGCCGGTCCAGTAGATCGGCATCGATTTTCATTTCTTCCATCAACGAGAGCAGAATGTCATCGGCCTCATACTGGTCAAAATAATCCAGTTGTTCCTGCAAATAAGCCATACGCTCAAGCAGCCGCTCATGTTCGGCTTCCGGCGCGGTTTCCAGCCGCCGGTAAATTTCTTCCAGTTCGGTTTTGATTTTCTGCAGCGGACGGCCGGCGGAGAGATACTCCCACACCGTTTCGTTTTCACGGTCAAAAACAATTTCCTGCGGCAGATAGCCGACCCGCGCCCGGCCGACGGACAAAGTACCGCCGTCAAGCGCAATTTCGCCGCGCAACAGCCGGAAAAGCGTGGTCTTGCCGGCGCCGTTGACGCCGACGATTCCCGCCTTGTCCCTGTCACCGAGCTGAAACTCGGCATCGTCAAAGATGATCTCCGGCCCGAAAGACAGATTCATCCGGCTGCCCTTCATTATTTTCTCCTTTTGTTTTACGGTAATAAAAAAACGCGGTTTATGCCGCGTTTTTTTGAATTTGGTGGAGCTGAGGAGGATCGAACTCCCGACCTAATGATTGCGAACCATTCGCTCTCCCAGCTGAGCTACAGCCCCATAAATACGTTTTCAAGTTTCAAAATAATTTTTGTTTCCGTCGAGCGAATGGAACCATTCGCCTTCCCTGCCTAATTTCGCCGCGGTTGCTGTCGCTTCCCTTGCTCAAATAAGGCAGACAAGATGTTGCAGACGAAAAACCTCCGCCGGAGCTTTTTCGCTTAGCCATCCCAGCTGAGCTACAGCCCCATAAGTACGTTTTAAGCTTCAGAATAATTTTTGTTTCCGTCGAGCGAATGGAACCATTCGCCTTCCCTGCCTAATTTCGCCGCGGTTCGTCATAAAAACGGCGCATCGGCCGGCAACAAGCGGAATATTACAATAAAAAAGCCTAATGTCAAATGTTTTTTATCATAAAAAACAGCAATCCGACAGTTTTCAAAATTTTGATTTTCGCCCAAACTCCGGCATAACACGCCGCATTTTCATACAAAAGCAAAAAAGCCGGTTCTGCAACCGGCTTATGAAATTGGTGGAGCTAAGCGGGATCGAACCGCTGACCTCTTGAATGCCATTCAAGCGCTCTCCCAGCTGAGCTATAACCCCATTCAAGTACCTTCAAAAATACGCCATCTTTGAAAGTGATTACATAACTACCCAAATAATTTCAAAATGTCAAGTCTTTTTTTTCGTTCTCCGCCGGGAAAAAGAAACAACGTTTTTCCGCCTTGTATTCCATTATTTTTTCCGACCGGGCGCTGCTTCGGGATTCCGCCATGTCATCAGCAGTTCTTCTTCCCCGGTATTTTCATCGATTCCCTTTTGCTCTTCACGGAATCCGTGCCGGACATAAAACGCCGCCGCGCGTTTGTTTTTGGCATAAACGCGCAGTTTTAAACTCTTCCGCCCGTTTTGCACGAAAGACAAAAGCCCGGAACCGATCCCCCGTCCCTGCCGCGACGGCTCGACAAACAGCGCTCCGATATATTCATTATCAATAATGCTGACAAAGGCAGCCGGCCGGCCGTTTTCCTCCCATACCAGAGTTTTGGCCGCCGGCAGCCAGACTTCTCGGACTTCGGCTGCCCTGGAGCGCCAGAAAGCGTCATTGACAAAGTCATGCGCGCGAAGGCTGGCGGTCAGCCAGATTTCCGTCAAAACGACAGCGTCTTCTTCGCGGTAAGGACGAATCATTTAAATGTCCAGATCATCAACGAATTTGGCGCGTTCAATGATGAACTTGAAGCGCGATTCCGGATTTTTGCCCATCAGGCGTTCGACCATCCGCCGGGTTTCAAAGGCCTCTTCCTTGCCCTCTTCGGTATTGGCCGAGGGAATCAGAACCTTCAAAAGCGTTCGTTTGGACTTGTCCATGGTCGTTTCTTTGAGCTGCTGCGCGCTCATTTCGCCCAGCCCTTTAAAGCGGCTGATTTCCGCCTTCTGACTGCCTTTGACTTCCTTTTTCAGAATCCGGTCCTTGTCGTCGTCGTCCAGGGCGTAAAAATTCTTGCCGGCAGCGGAAATTTTATACAGCGGCGGGGTGGCGATAAACAAATGTCCGTTTTCGATCAGCTTCGGCATCTGCTGATAGAAGAAAGTCATCAACAGCGAAGTAATATGGGCCCCGTCGACGTCAGCATCGGTCATAATGATGATTTTTTCGTAGCGAAGGTTTTCTTCTTTGTAACCGTCCTTGATACCGCAGCCCAGCGCCTCGATCATGTCCTTGATTTCCTGGTTCTGGGTAATCTTGTCAAGCGAAGCGGAAGCCACATTCAGGATTTTGCCCCGCAGCGGCAGAATCGCCTGCGTCATGCGGTCGCGTCCCTGTTTGGCGGAACCGCCCGCCGAATCGCCCTCGACGATAAAAATTTCGGTATCTTCGGCCGCCGCTTTCGAACAGTCGGCCAGTTTGCCCGGCAGGCGCAACCGTTTGGTCGGGCTTTTGCGGTTTTGGATTTTCTCTTCCTTTTTCCGGCGGCGGAACTCCGAACGCGCAATCACGTATTCCATCAGCGCCGCGGCGTTTTCGGAATCGGAGGAAAGCCAGTGGTCGAAAGAATCCTTGACCGCCTGTTCGACCAGCCGCACCGCCTTGCTTGACGTCAGCCTGTCTTTGGTCTGCCCCTGAAATTCCGGATCGCGGATAAAGACGGAAAGCATGATGCAGGCATCGCTTAAGAAATCTTCGCCGGTAACCGCCGCCGCTTTTTTGACGTTGGCCATTTCCGCGTATTCTTTCAATCCGCGCAAAAGAGCCGATTTGAAGCCCAGTTCGTGGGTGCCACCCTGCGGGGTGATGACGGTATTGCAGTAAGAGTGGCAAAAGCCGTTTTCATCTTCCGGCCAGGTAACCGCCCATTCGACTTTGCCTTCGTCGCCCGCCAAAAGCGACTCGCCGGCAAACGGCATGCGATTGACGGTGGTGCGGCTGCCGATCTGATAGTTGAGAAAATCGCGCAGGCCGTTGGGGAAATGCAGTTCGGCTTCCGCCGGCGTAACGTCGCCTTCGCACAAAAGTTCCGGCGCGCATTTCCACAAAATATGAATTCCCTTGAACAAAAAGGCCTTTGAACGCGCCATTCTGTACAGCTTGTTGGGAGAAAAGCAGCAGTTGGCGCCGAAAATCTCCGGATCGGGACGGAAAGTGATGCTGGTGCCGCGGCGGTTGGGCGCATTGCCGACCATTTCCAGCTTGTCGAGCGGGCGCCCTTTGGCATAGTGCTGGCGATAGAGTTTGCGGTCGCGGGCAACTTCGATCGTCAGGCTTTCGGAAAGGGCGTTGACGACGGAAGAGCCGACCCCGTGCAGACCGCCCGAAACCTTGTAGGCGTTGCCGCCGAACTTGCCGCCGGAGTGCAGCATGGTCATGATCACTTCCAAAGCGGACTTGTCGGGATATTTCGGATGGGAATCGACGGGAATGCCGCGGCCGTTGTCGGTCACGGTTACCGAATAGTCGGCGTTCAACGACAATTCGATCCGGTTGGCAAAACCGGCCACCGCTTCGTCCATTGAGTTGTCAAGAATCTCCGCCACCAGATGATGCAGCGATTGTTCGTCGGTGCCGCCGATATACATGCCGGGACGCGCCCGGACGGCCTCCAGTCCCTCCAAAACCTGAATATCCTGCGCCGAATAGTTGCTTTCGGCCGCGGCGCCGCCGTCAAATAAATCCGTCATTTTTCCCTTATCCTGTCAAAAAAATCAGGGCTAAAATAGCGCAAAGTCCGCGTTTTGGCAAGTTTTAAGTACAAATTTCCGCCGCTTTTGCCCGGAAAAGCAAAAAACGGGCAGATCCGCCATAAGATCCGCCCTCATTTTCGGGAACGCTTATTTCTCCGGAGTTTCCTTCCGGTACCGAAGCATTTTATACATGGCCAGAAAGGACGACAATATAAACGCGCCGTAAAAGAGATAGTAATATATCTCCATTCCTTCGGACACCCGGTCAAAATCCGGCGCCTCATCGGAAGAGCCGGCCTCATCCAAAGCATTTATGGCGCAGGCTCCTATACGTGCATTGTTTTTCTTTTTTTATATGCGTTTATATATTTTCCCGCCGGCGGAAGTCTTGACATATATGGTTTATCAACCATTTCATCCCAATGATCAAGATTATCTTTGTATTGATCCGGCTGTTTCAGAATATCCCGAGAAGATATCATGTTATAAATAATATCAGGAATAATACAATCTTTCCGATAACGATTACCGGCGTTGCGGGGCTGAAAATATTCCCGATACATGTTTTTTCCGTCATTAATGATATCCGAAAATATGTTCCGTTGATCTTGATACATATTTTCTTTACTGTTTTGCAAAAATTTTAATCCGCAGTTTCTTCAAAATTGCAGCTGTTACTTTCGGAATCGTATTTTCCTTTATATTTCAGGCAAAGTCCCGGAAGCACCTTTTCCAAAACATGATCATGGCATTTTGCATCATGTCCGCACCGGTCCAATGCGGCCAAAACAGCATCATCCAACCGGACACAACCCGTTTTATGCGTCCACAACAGACAATCGTAGCGGCAGCGTTTTGCCTTTTCGTCCCATACCCCGCCGTTTTCCAGACAAGTGCCTTTATGATCAAACAAAAAGAACAAAAACAGGAACGAGATAAAAATTGCCGGGCCGTAAAACAAAAACTTCATCACTATTGCCCTTACCGGTATTTTTCAGGCAGCGCTCTGCTTTTCCGTCTATAATCGGAACAGGCAGCCGCGGCCGAAAGATTTGGATTGTTTCTTGCCCGTTCTCTTCCGACAGCTTTTACGTTAAAGTCATGCCAATAATCGTTTTGAGTCATGTTCGAATAGTCTGTCATGTTTTTCACCCCGGTTAAAAATTAATACCACTGCATTTAAATTTATCTTAAAATCAAAAAATATCCCCCTTTTGCATTCTTCATTGTCAACAACGGGTGTTAATCACTTCTCCGGGGTTTTTTTATTTCAGATTTGCAAGATATATTTCATTTTTAAAAAAACAATCAAAAAAATTGTCACTTTTCAATAATTTTTATTGTATAAACAATATGTTATCAATTCGGTTTTTCCTTGACAACATTTTGCCGGCGGCGCGAAAACAACGTTTTCGGAAAGCGTCACAAGGCTCTTTTGACACCCCTTCCGTCAAGTCGAAAAAAGGATTTTGCGCCGGAAAAAAACGGAACGTTTTGCGGTGGAAACGACATTTTCCCCTCAGGAAAGGAAAAACATTTCCGACGGACAAAGAAAACCCCGTTTTCTGCAAACGGGGTTTTCCGATTTTGCGGGAGAAACGGCAATCAGAACGCGTAGTTGACACCGAGGTTGAAATTTAGATCCCGGTAGTCGCCGCCGAAGGTATAGCCGACGTCGGCAAAACCGTTCAGCTGTTTTGTGAAGTCCATGCTGCCGCCGACGATCACCCGTCCCAGCGTCATGTCCTCCAGTCCGCTGACGCTGCCGAGACTGGTTATCCGCACGTCACCGTCGCCGAACGTCTGAACCACGCTCGGTTTGACGAACAGTTTGGCGTAACCGTCGCCGTACTCAAACGTTTTTTCCGCCTTAACGCCGAATTCCAGTTCGGTTTCCGAAACGTCGTCATAACGGGCGGTTTTGCCCAGACCGTCGCGAACGGTATCAAAATTGATATGGACATAACGCACGCCGACCGTCGGTTCAACCATAACGTCGGTTGCCGGCATAAAGACGACGCCGGCTTCCAAAGCGGCACCGTATTCCAGGCCGTCGGTATCGGCTTTAACGCCGTCGTCGGATTTCAGATCGGCTTTCTGCCAGCCGCCGTAAAGCGAGGACATCAGCCATGCGCTGCGGCCTTTGATCTGCGTATCGTAGCGATGGTACAAACCGGCCAGATAACTGTCAATGTCTATGCTGCCGCCGGTCTTGGCGTAATAGTCGTCGCCTTTGCCGGAGAAGTCGTATTCACCCTGACGGTAGGAAACGAACAAACCGAGCTTGTGATACGGATTAAGCTGCACGTCATAACCGGCCTCCAGTCCGTAAATATCAGCGTCGAACTCAAACGGAGAATCGACTTTGGCCGAATGATAACCCGGTACCACCCACAGGTTGGAGAGCTTTTTGCCGTCCCAGGCGTGATCGTACAGACCGCAGTTTCCGCAGTTGTCCTTATCGTTTGCCGCTTTGGCGAAAACGTTGCCGACCACGTTTCTGGTCTGTTCAAACGCCGCGGAAGGCAGGCCGGCATAGGCAACGACTTCGCCGGTCACTTCATCGGAATTGCCGTTCAGGTACCAGTTGTTGTTTTCGTGAACGGTCCCCCAGTTATAAGCGCTGCCGTATACCCGGTAAATCGAAAAATCGGCTGCGGTCGAGACATCGTCGTTCGGCGCTTCGACAAACAGGATTTTGTTTTCCGGCTTAACATCTTCGGAAACGACATGCGCCACTACACCGGTGCTGCCTTTGACGTCGCCGTCAATTTTCAACACATCGGAAACTTCTTTTTCAGAATCGACGTTGACATGGAGAAGCGCACCGCTTTTTGCCGTATAATCGCCGGCAACGGTTGCCCGGCGGCCGCTTTCCTTACCGTTTGTCAGTGACAAAACACCTTCGTTTTCCACGTCGCCGGAAAGCTTCAGGTTGTTTTGTGCAAAATCAAGGGTGCCGAACCGGCCGATGTTTAAAGTGCCGTCATAGGCCAGGTCGCCGAAGAGCGATACAGCCGCCTGCCGGTTTTCGCTGCCTTCAATACCGATATTGTTCCAGCCGGAAACGGTTGCCAGGCTGCTGCCTTCTTCCGCCGCACCGCCGGTAATATCGTATTTGCCGTCTTTAAATACCAGATTTTTGCCTTTGGCGTTGTTGATCAGCGTATCTTTGAAAATGTCGTTGATACCGTTGCTGACGGTCAGCGAGGAAATATTTTCCGAAGTAAAGATGGAATTGTAATCAAAACTGCCGCCCATTACCGCCTGCCGGTCGATCAGGATATCGCCCTTCATCACCACGTCTTTGTTGATGTCCAGAATCGAATCCTTTTCGGCCGTCAGATCCGTCAGCTCGGTTTTATAGCGCACCGTCAGCGAACCGCCGGATTCCACCAGCGTGCCGCTGGCAAAGGTTTTGTTTTTGCCGATATTGCCCATGGTAAGCGAACCGCCCTTTTCCACCACCGTATTTTCAAAAACAACGTTGCCGACGGCAAGGCTGCTGCCGGTGACGGAACCGCCGTCTTTGATCACGGTGTTTTTCATGGTTCCTTTCATGTCAAGGCTGCCGCCGTTGACAACCGTGTTGTCGGCCATGCCGCCGCTGACGATACTGACCGAACCGCCGTTGACGATAAGGCCGTAAGTGCTTCCGCCGACGCGCAGCGAACCGCCGTTGACAATGCCGTTTGCCAGCGACGACTCGCCGTCGCGGACATCGACGCTGCCGCCGTTGATAACCATGCCGTCAGCCGCGGAATTTTCAAACGTAACCGAACCGCCGTCAACCGTCGTATTGGTCACTTTCAGGCTGTCGTTCAAATCCAGCCGGCCGCTTTTCAGGTGCGTGCCGTCAACCGCGCCCGAATTGACGCTCAACGTGCCGCCGTCGATTGTCGTATTCTGCGCCAAACCGTCCCTGTCAACGCTCAGACTGCCGTTTGCGGTCAAATAGGCATCGACGGCTTTATTATCGGCAATATTAAAACGATGTTCGTTTCCTTCACTGTCTTTGACCACCACGCCGGTTGCCGTGTTGGTGCTGGAAAGGCTGTAACCGCCGCCGTTTTCAATTGTCAGATTATTTACTTTGCCGCTGCCGTCAACCGTAATCGAACCGCCGGAAGCGACCAACGTGTTTTCGGCCGCGCCGTCCCCTTTGACGGTAAATTTATTGCCGTCGGTTACATGCAAACCTTCCGCCTTTTTATCCGCAATCGAAAAAGCGTTTTCGCCGTCTGCGGACTGTTGTTTGCCGTCGGCAATCTCAACATCCGTGGTCAGATCGAAACGGCTGCCCTCTTCCATCGTCAGGCCGTCGAATTTACCGCCGTCGGCCGTCAGTTTTCCTTCTCCGGCAACGGTCGTGTTATTCAGGCTGCCGCCGGAAACGTTCAGGCTGCCGCCGGCGTTGATATTGGTATTGTCGGCGGTAACGCCGTCAACGATGTCCAGGCTGCCGTTAACCGTCGTATCGTTCAGCTTTGCGCCCGACTCCGCTGTCAGCTTGCCCTGATTGACCACCGTTCCGTTGGCGGTGCCGTCGCCCCGCACAATCAGGGACTGGCCGTTATCCAAAACGAATCCGTCGGCAACATGATCCTTGATCGAAATGTTTTGCCCGTTGTTGGTACTGTTGCTTACCGTCGTGTCGGTCGAAATTTCAAATCGGCCGCCTTCTTCTATCGTTACATTGTCGATTGACGTGTTTTTGTCTACCGAAATCAGCTTGCCGCCGGAACCGTACCCGTCATCGGGACCTTTGACGACGCTGTTTGACAATGATCCGTTTTCGGTTACGGTAAAGGAAGAACCGCCGTTGATGACAAAGCCGTCTGCCTTATTGTTTTCAATCGAGAAAGTCTTTTCTTGTGTTTCTCCATAGTCTTTTTCATATTTACCGTTTTTAATCGTCATATCGGTCGAAAAGTCAAAACTCCCGCGCTCACTCATAAACAAGCCATCAATAACGACATCTTTTCCGGCAGAGATATGTCCTCCAGAGGCGACATTGCTGACTGTCGCACCGTCTTTTAAATTCAACGTGCCGTCATTAATTGCTACGGTATTAACCGTTGCTCCCGCTTCCACATTCATGATGCCGTCGCTGTTAACTTGTGTCTTGCTCACATTGCTGCCGGCGGCCGCATTTAGCTCACCGCCGTCCATATTAGTCCCGGAAACGGTCGAACCGGCACCAGCGTTGATTGTTCCCGCGCTAATATTCGTATCATTCAGGGTTCCACCGTCATTGACATTGACCGTACCGCCGGTCCAAAAATCCGTTCTGACGGAAGTGCCGTTGGCAACTCCGCCTTTATTGACGTTCATCACACCGCCGTTGCTCACTTCATTGCCGTTGGCCGTTCCCCCCTCGTTGACATCCATTTGGGAGGCGTCACCGCCCAAGGAGCTGACAGTATTATTGTTGCAGTTGCCACCCGGACAAACGATCGTTTCCGCCATCGCATGGTTAAACGACAGCAAAAACGTGCAAACCGTCGTCATGTAAAAAAGTTTTCTGGAAGACATAAAAACCTCTTTTAAAATAAGTTAAAAACAAAAAATACAGAGAAAAACAATCACCCTTCGGTCATGTTCTAATGGTGAAAAGTATTGTACGTTATTTAGATACAAAGTTTTTCTCCGCTTTCCCTTGATTTTTCGTCTTGATTTCCGCCGCATTTTAACGTACCTTTTTTTGTTGCAAGACAAAAGGATGAATTGTAACGAAAAATCAATAAGTTATAAGCAAATAGGATAAATTGGGATGGGAAGGGATAAAAACTTATATCTTTTCAAAATTAATCCGCGGGTCAACCAGCGAATAGGTGATGTCGCTGATCAGTTTTAAGATGAGACCGAGCAGGGCAAAAATATATAATGTGCCGAAAACGACCGGATAGTCGCGGGTCATGATCGCTTCGTAACCGAGCAGACCGATTCCGTTTAAGGAAAAGATGACTTCGATCAAAAGCGAGCCGGTAAACAGCATTTTGATCAGCAGAGCGGGAAAACCGGCAATCACGATCAGCATGGCGTTGCGGAAAACATGGCCGTAAAGAATCCGGTTTTGGCTCAGCCCTTTGGCTCTGGCCGTCAGCACGTAAGGTTTGTTCAGTTCTTCGAGAAAAGAGTTTTTGGTCAGCATGGTCAGGCTGGCAAAACCGCCGATTACCATGGCCGTTACCGGCAGGGCGATATGATGGAAATAGTCAAGCACTTTTCTGCCGGCACTGAGTTCGTTCCAGTTGTCGGAAGTCAGTCCTCTCAGCGGAAACCATTGAAAATAGGTGCCGCCGGCAAAAAAGACGATGAGAAAAACGGCAAACAGGAAAACCGGCACCGCCGAGCCGAGCACCACCGCAAACGACGTCCACGTGTCGAATTCCGAGCCGTCTTTAACCGCTTTTTTAATGCCGAGCGGGATGGCAATCAGATAAATGATGAGGGTCGACCACAAGCCGAGCGAAACAGAAACCGGCATCCTTTCGGCAATCAGTTCCAGTACGCTTTTGTCCTGATAATAGCTGCGGCCGAAGTCGAAACGGACATAGTCTTTGATCATTTTCCACAGACGTTCGTGAACCGGCTTGTCAAAACCGAACTGCTTTTCCAGTTCCTTCACCAGTTCTTCGGGCACGCCCCCGGCGCCGCGGTAAGCGCTTTCGCCGCCGCTCATCCGCATTTCGGCGCCGGAAGTGATCTGCGCGGTGGCGTCGACGTTCATCCCCCGGTATTTGGCCAGCGTATGTTCGACCGGGCCGCCGGGCGCCAGCTGAATAATCGCGAAATTGACCAGCAGAATGCCGAGAAGCGTCAGCGGGATGAGGAGCAGCCGTTTGATGATGTAATTGCGCATTATTCGTTTTCCTTTATCCACCAGGTATAGGGCTGAAAACCGACTTTCAGGCTTGTTTCCGGATGGGCGAACCGATTGTGATAGGCAACCTGTTTGCGCGGCGCGTACCATTGCATGATCATGTAATGTTCGTTGAGCAGCACCCGGTCGAGCGCGCGGATATAAGCCTGATAATCCTCTTTGCTCTGGGCGGCAACCATCCCGTCGAGCAGTTCGTCGACCACCGGATTTTTGATGCCGATCAGGTTGAAGCTGCCGCTGACCCCGGCGCTGGCGCTGCCCCAGAACTCTTTCTGTTCGTTGCCAGGCAGCCGGCTGATGGGGAAGGTGATGATGGCGATGTCGAAGTCAAAATTGTCAAGCCGGTTTTTGAAAACGTTGACTTCCAGGTTGCGAAAAGTGGCTTTGATGCCGATTTTTTCCAGATTTTTCAGAAACGGCAGCATCACCCGGGTAAACGAACTGCCGTTGGCCGAGTTGCTCAGGATTTCAAAACTCAGCGGCCGGCCGGTTTTAAGGTTGGTCATTTTGCCGTCGACAAAGTCGTACCCGGCTTCCTTCAGCAGCGCAACCGCCTGCCGCAGGTTTTCCCTGGCCGACAGATAATCGGTGTAAACGGGGTTGGCCGGTGGAACGGTAAAAACGCTTTCCGGCAGACGGCCGCGGTATTGTTCAAGAATTTCCAGTTCGCGTCCCTGCGGCAGTCCGGTCGCTTCCATGCCGCTGTTGGTAAAGTAACTGTTTAAGCGTTCGTACTGGTTGTAGAACAGGTTTTTCTTTGCCCATTCAAAGTTAAAGGCCAGTCCGACCGCTTCCCTGACCCGGCGGTCGGCAAACTGCGGCCGGCGGAGATTGAAGGCGAAGTTTTGCAGCCGCGCGGTTTCGCTGTGGGGAATTTCTTCCTTGACGATTTCTCCGTTTCTGACTTTGTCGTTGTCGTATCCGGTTGCCCAGATTTTGGCAATGTATTCCTCGCGGATGTCAATGTTGCCGGAAAACAGCGCCTGCAGGGTAACCGTCGTGTCCTGATAATAGTCGTAGCGGATTTCGTCAAAGTTGAAAAATCCTTTGCGTGCCGGCAGGTCTTTCGCCCAATAGTCCGGGTTGCGCCTGAAGACGAGATACTTGTTGGTCTGAAAGTCCGCCAGCACGTAAGGGCCGCTGCCGAGCGGCGCTTTCAGGTAAGGCTTGGCAAAGTCTTTGCCTTCCCAGTCTTTGGCGGAATAAATCAGCATCTGCGACAGAATCAGCGGCAGTTCCTTGTTGCTGCTGCCCTTCTTAAAATAAAAGCGTACGTGGCGGGGGTTCAGCTTTTCCGCCCTTTCCACGTCGGCATAATAAATTTTGTAGAGCGGCGAGCCTTTTTCCACCAGGCTGCGGTAGCTGAAAATAACATCGTCGGCGGTAATTTCCGATCCGTCGGCAAAACGGGCGCGTTCGTCAAGGATAAAGCCGACGTATTCGTCAGTCAGCTCAAACTTTTTTGCAATCAGCGGATAGGCGGTAGTGATGTCGTCGTCGGGAACCACCGCCAGCGAATCCATCGTCAGGGCGGCGACCTGCGTGGCGGCGATTCCCTTGAAAATGAAAGGATTGAAATTGTCAAAAGTGCCATAGGCCGGCAGCACCACTCTTCCGCCTTTGCGGGCGTCGGGATCGGCATAGTCGAAATGCTGCCAGCCGCCGCCGTATTTGGGGCTGCCGTAAAGGGCGATGCTGTCGGATTCCGCCGCCAGTCCCCGGCCGGAAAAAAGCGCTAAGGCAACCAGCAGAAAAAACTTAACCGTTTTGTTTTTCGCCATTTTCGCTTTTTCCGTTTTCCTTTTCCCCGTCGTCGGAATTTTTCAGCTTTTCCAGCTCTTCCTGCAGTTTCATGATGGTTTCGTTGGTGCTGGCAAAAGCGAACTTGTTTCCTGCCGCGTCTTCTTTTTCGGCGTTTTCCTCCGCATTTTCGTTCATCATTTTATAAAGCCGCGAACCGGTGTTCGGCGCGTCGTCCGCCAGCTTGCCGAAACTGCGTTCGAGCGCCAGCGTCAGCGGGTCGATCTCGGTTTCCGGCTGCCGCGGCTGCTCTTTTGCCGGCTTGCGTTTGAACAGGTTGCTGAATTTGGGGAAGAACGGGGCTTTGTCGGCCGCTTTGCGGTCGTCTTCATCTTCGTCTTCTCCGCGGACGCCGGCGCCGGCAAACATGCGGCTGATTTCGTCTTCGATTTTGGCGGTTGCGGCGTCTTTGCCGGCGGCGGGCGTTTCCGCTGCTGTTTTTTCTGCCGGAAGAGACACCGGTTCCGGAGCGGTTTCCGTGTCGGTTTCCGCCGCGGCAAGGAAGTCTTCCCCGTTCGATTTTTCTTCTTTGCCTGCCGTGCTTTCGCCGTTCGCTTCATTTTTTCCGGCTGCGGCGGCATGGTCCGGTTCGGCGGCCGGCTGCCGCTCTTCCCCGTCGTTGATTTCTTCGCCGAAAATTTCCGTCAGGCTCAGTTCTTCCAGCTCGGCCAGAGGATCTTCCTCATTGTCCGCGATTTCGTCGTCTGCCCGTTCCGCCGCCGGAGCGATTCTCATCTCCGCGTCGGCGAACAGTTCCGGTTCGTCCGCCGTTTTCGGCGCCGCCGGCTGGTTTTGCTGCAGGCGGTCGGCCAGCGGCGCCAGAATGGCAAACGCTTTGCCGAGCGCGCCGGTTTCGATGACGGGAAGGAATATCTTTTCCTGATCGTGCATTTTCAAAAGCTCAAGCAGCCGGGCATAGCGGGCGCAAAACTCGTTGACGGTGCCGCGCAGCAGGTTTTCCCTGACGGCGGCGCGATACAGGCGGTTTTCAAAGTCGACACTGCCGTTTTGCAGGCTGATCAATGCCTTGGCAAACCCCCATTTGTTGCCTTTCTCGGCCGTCGACCACAGCTTTGCCGCTTCGGAATCGCTGATGAAATTGTAACGCTGCAGCATGTCCGCCAAAAGGCCGTTCAGTTCGCTGACGAACAGTTCGGTCCGCTCAAGGACAAAATGATTCTGCCGGTTTTGCTGTCCCTGCCAGAGCATCCGCGCGACAATTTCAAAAAATTCTTGATTCTGTTTAAACTGGGCTTCGATGTTTTTGAACTGTTTTTGCAGGTTTTTCTCGTGACGGAAACGGTAAAAGCCGTTCCAGGTCATCCAGATGACAAACAGCGGCACCACCGCCAGCGCCGTATAAACCGCAAGGTCGGTCAGGCCGAGAGCCGCCGGCGAAACCCCGCCCAAACGCGAAAAAATGTAGGTTCCGATATACATAAGCCACGAAATGGTCAGAAACACGGCGGTAAAAAAGCTGAAAGTGAGCACGGCGTTTTTCTCCTTTGTTCAAACAAAATTTATTTTGCCATACTAATTGCATTCGTCCGACATTTCAATCAAATATTTTGCCGTCGCCGGTGTTGCCGCCGCTATTCACAGTTTTTTAAAATAATAGTCGAAATTTAAGATAAAATGTGTTATCAAAGCACCAGTTGTAAAAATATCGGAAAGAGAAAACTGCTATGAGTGAAAACCAACCCGCCGTTTTGGATTTTGAAAAAAAGATCAACGAAATCGAAGAAAAAATCAAGATGCTGAACACCCTGGCCAAGGACAGCGATGTCGACATCGGCAAAGAGCTGAACCGCCTGCAGCTTAAACTCGAAAAGCAGATCAAGCAGTCTTACGCCAACCTCACGCCGTGGCAGCGGGTGCAGATCGCGCGCCATCCCGAACGCCCGCAGTGCCTTGACTACATCAAGGGGCTGATCGAGGACTTCGTACCGCTTTCGGGCGACCGTCTGTTTGCCGACGATGCCACCATGATCGGCGGCATCGGCCGCTTCAAGGGCATTTCCGTGGTCGTTCTCGGCCAGGAAAAGGGCCGCGACCTCGAAACCCGCGTCAAATACAATTTCGGCATGGCCAAACCGGAAGGTTACCGCAAGGCCCAGCGGCTGATGAGTCTGGCCGACAAGTTCAATCTGCCGGTCATCTGCTTCGTTGATACCGACGGTGCCTATCCGGGCATTGAATCGGAAGCCCGCGGCCAGGCGGAAGCGATTGCCTCTTCCATTCAGAAATGCCTGCAGATCAAAGTGCCGCTGATTTCGGTAGTGATCGGCATGGGCGGTTCCGGCGGCGCGATCGCGATTGCCGCGGCCAACCGCGTGCTGATGCTGGAAAACTCCATTTATTCGGTCATTTCGCCGGAAGGCTGCGCCTCGATTCTCTGGCGTTCGGGCGACAAGGCCCGCGACGCCGCGGAAGCGCTTAAGCTGACGGCGCAGGATCTGAAAGCCTTGAACGTTATTGACGAGATTATTCCCGAACCGGAAGGCGGCGCCCACCGTGACACCGTGGCAACGGTGGAAAAGGTCGGCGACTGCATTTACAAACATTTGCAGGAACTGCTGCCGCTTTCTCGCGACAACCTGAAAAAGCAGCGCAACGAAAAGTTCCTCGAAATGGGACGCAACCTCAACATTGAGGCATAAAATCCGGCAATGACTTTATCTCCGGCAGAAATCGGTCTGACCGCGGCGGTGGTGCTTCTGCTTTTTGCGCTGGCCGCGGTTTTGTTGCTGAAAACCAGAAACGGCAGCGCGAACGAAGCGGTTTTGCGCGCGCAGTCGGAACTTTCCGGCCGGCTGGCCCAGTTTTCCGAACATTATGCGCTGGAGCAGGACAAGCTTGCGCGGCTGCTGGCCGAGCAAAAGCTTTCCGTTTTGCAGATGATTGACGAAAAGCTGCTGCTGATTACCCGCAAAGTGGGCGAAGGTTTGCAGATGTCCGCCGGCAAAACCGACGAAACCCTCGGCGCCCTGCGCGAACGGCTGGCCAAAATCGATGCCGCGCAGGAAAAAATCTCTTCGCTTTCCGAACAGGTGGTTTCCCTGCAGGAAATTCTTGCCAACAAACAGGCGCGCGGCGCTTTCGGGGAAATTCAGCTGAACGATCTGGTCAGCTCGATTCTGCCGCCGTCGGCCTACTCTTTTCAGACGGTGCTCGGCAATCAGAAACGGGCCGACTGTCTTCTCCGCCTGCCCAACCCGCCGGGCGCGATCGTCGTCGATTCCAAGTTCCCGCTTGAAAGCTACCAGGCGCTCAGACAGGCGAAAAGCGAACGGGAAAAGCTCGAGGCCGAAAGGTTTTTTAAGGCTTCCGTCGTCAAACACATTAAAGACATTGCGGAAAAATACATTATTCCCGGGGAAACGGCGGAATCGGCTCTGATGTTTCTGCCTTCCGAAGCCGTTTACGCCGAGCTGCACGCCAATTTTGCCGACGTGGTGGCCTGTTCTTACCGCGCCAGGGTCTGGATCGTGTCGCCGACCACCCTGATGGCCACCTTAAACACCGTGCGCGCGGTGTTAAAAGACGTCCGCATGCGCGAAGAGGCCGGCGTCATCCGGCGGGAGGTAGGACTCCTGACCGAAGACGTCTGCCGTCTGAACGAACGCGTGGACAGTCTGTTCCGGCATTTTGAACAGGCGGGAAAAGATATTAATGACATTAAGGTTTCTTCTGCTAAAATCGGCCGCCGGATCGAACGGATCGAGGACGCCGGCAGCGGCGAAGGGGAAAATTCTGCCCCGGCCGAGCCGCCGGCCGTCCGGGCAAGCGCATAAATTTTGCTTTTATGCAACAAGATGTATTGATTTATAAAATAAAAACAGGTAACTTACGACTTAAACAACAATGAGGTATTAAAGTGACTAAATCTGAATTAATTGAAAAAATCGCAGCTAAAAACCCCAGCCTGACGGTAAAGGAAATCGACCGGATCGTAACCGTCATTCTGGACAGCATCATCAATGCGCTTTCTTCCGGCGAGCGCGTGGAATTTCGCGGTTTCGGCGCTTTTTCGATTCGCACCCGTTCGCCGCGGATGGCCAAAAACCCCCGCACCGGCGAAAAACTGAGCGTCGATGCCCGCAACATTCCGCATTTTAAGGCCGGCAAACAATTGTACGAACTGTTGAACAAGGCGAAATAAAATCAGTCTTGGCATATTTTTGGGAAAGGCAGGGCTATGAGTTTTGTAAAAATGATAATCGGATTGCCGCTGATCGTGATCATTGCGGTGTTTGCTTTTGTTAACAACGACATGGCGGTTTTCAGCCTGTGGCCGTTCAACATGGAGATTACCGTTTCCTTAAGCGTTGCCGTTATTTTCTTCATTGTTTTCGGCTATATTGTCGGCAAGCTCGATTCCTGGCTTTCATACGCGCCGCTGCGCCGGGCGCTGCGCGTTCAGCAGCGTCAGAACAAAAAACTGAGCCGCGAACAGCAGGAACTGGCCGGCAAGGTGGAAAGCCTGAAAGGCGACCTGGAAAACGCCAAAAGCAAAGCGGAAGTTTCTTTTCCCTTTGACAAAAAAGAGCCGGCCAAAACCGGACTGAAGGAAAAAATATCGAACTTATTTAAACGCAAACAGGAGAAATCGGACGATTTCTGGTGTTTGTAACTGCAATAAAGGATTGAAACATGAACTGGCTGTCTGACTTTGTCCGCCCGAAAATCAAGAAAACCACGCCGAAGGAAATTGCCGACGATCTGTGGCTGAAATGTCCCGGCTGCGGCGAACTGCTGTTTTCTAAAGAACTGAAAAAGACCTGGTACGTCTGTCCCAAATGCGGACATCATCTGCGCCTTTATCTCGACAAAAGGCTGAAGCTGCTGTTCGACGGCGCCCATACCGAGCTTGAGCTGCCGGAAACCAAGGAAGACCCGCTGAAATTCAGGGATTCCAAAAAATATACCGACCGGCTGAAGGCTTATCGCAAGGCAACCGGCAACCAGGACGCGATCAAGGTGGCGACCGGCACCATCGGCGGCATCAAATGCGTGGTGGCGGCGCTCGATTTCGCCTTTATGGGCGGTTCGATGGGCATGGCGGTCGGCGAAGGCATCGTCAAAGCGGCGGAATATGCCGTCAAACACAGGATTCCGCTGATCACCGTCGCCAACTCCGGCGGCGCCCGCATGCAGGAAGGCATTCTGTCGCTGATGCAGATGGCGCGCACCACTTCCGCCGTTAATATGGTCAAGGAAAACGGACTGCCGTTTATTTCCGTCATGACCGATCCCACCACCGGCGGCGTTTCCGCTTCGTTTGCCATGCTCGGCGACATTCATATTGCCGAAAAAGGCTGCCTGATCGGCTTTGCCGGCCCCCGCGTGATCGAACAGACGATTCGCGAAAAACTGCCGGAAGGCTTCCAGCGGGCGGAATATCTGCGCGAACACGGCATGGTCGACATTGTCGTCACCCGTGCGGAAATGAAGCCGACGCTGGTCAAGGTCTTGAGCATTCTGACGCATCAGAAAATCGAATGCGCCATGGTGAAGAGCGAACCGGCCAAAAACAAGAAATAAACCGCTTGTTTCCTGCCGGCATTGTCTGCAACCGGCCGCCCGCGCGGCGGCCGAAACTTCTACAGGAGCAAGGTTATGCTTGAATTAAAACATCTTCCGGTATCCTCGTTTAACGAAAACATCGCCTATATTCACCGCGACTGTCCGGTTTACAAGATCGACAACATCAAAACCATGACCCGGATCGAAATCCACGGCGGCGCGGCGCCGGTTTACGCTTTTCTGCAGATTGTCGACAGCAGCAAAATCATCCGCCCCGACGAACTCGGGCTCAATACCGAAGCGTTCAGACAGATCGGCCTGCCGGAAGGTTCCCGGGTGTCGCTGACGCTGACGCCGCCGGCGCCGAGCCTGGCTTCCGTCCGCCGCAAAATTGCCGGCAACATTTTAAGCCCGAAAGAATATGAAGACATTGTCGCCGACATTTCGGCGCGGCGCTATTCCAACATGGATATTGCCTCTTTCCTGGTGGCGGCCGGCTCTTTCATAACGCCGAACGAGCTTCTTTCCCTGACCGAAGCCCTGCGCGGCGACCGCATCATCGACTGGGGCAGCGAGGAAATCGTGGCCGACCACCATTGCTTGGGTGAAATTCCCGGCAACAAGGCAGACCTGATTGTTACCGCGATCGTTGCCGCCTACGGCCTGCCGATGCCCAAAACCGTTTCCCGTTCCCTGAGCGGCTGTACCGGCGCCGCCGATACCATGGAGATTCTCGCCGGCACCGATTTGGACGTCCGCAGCCTGAAAAAACAGGTGCTGGAAAAACGCGGGGCAATCGTCAATCCGGAAGGACTGGACATCGCCGCCGCCGACAAGATCATTTCCGCGGTGGAGCAGCAAAACGGTCTGGCAACGCTTGAGCGCAGCATCGCTTCGGTTCTGGCTTCCAAAATGGCCGCCGGCATCACGCACCTGCTGATCGACATTCCGGTCGGTCCGCGCGCCCGCGTCCGCAGCACTCAGGAAGCCATGCGTCTGCGCAAGCTGATCGAATACGTGGGCGACATGATGGAAATCAACGTCGACGTGGTTATTACCGACGGTTCGGAGCCGATCGGCTTCGGCCTCGGCGCGGCGCTGGAGGCCAGAGACGTGATGAAGGTTTTGAAAAACAAGGAGGACGCGCCCGACGACCTGAAGGAAAAATCGCTCTTTCTGGCCGGCCGCATTCTGGAGTTTGATCCCAAGCTGCGGGGCGGACAGGGCTATGTGGTCGCCCGCGAACTGCTCAAATCGGGCAAGGCGCTTGATGCCATGGAACAGATTATCAAGTCGCAGGGCAAAGTGAAAGAGCAGGTCCGGCTCGGACATCTGACCCGCGACGTGGTGGCGGACGTTGACGGCACGGTCAAAAAAATCGACAACGCCTTCATGACCCGTCTTTGCGTTTTGTGCGGCGGCGGGCAGTATCCGGGGGCCGGTGTCGACTTATTTAAAAAGACCGGCGATCAGGTTACCGCCGGCGATATTTTGTACCGGATTTATTCCTGCAACCAGAACGATTTCGCTTTTGCCGGCACGGTGCTGGAAAGCGGCAAGAGCGGATTTGAAATCGGCAAATAAAGAAAACCGTTCGGATCCATGCGGCGGCGGCTCAAAAAAAGCTGCCGCTTTTTTTTACATGCCTTACGGAAAGCCCCGGGATTGATCGGAGTTGAATGCTTAGCGCCGGAATGGTGCCGTTCTGTGCCGACGGGCACGGTCAGAGTACAGGTGCGACTGTTCCGGAATCTTTTGTCTGTCAGTGGAAAAACATGAGAAAACGGCGGTTTCCCGTCTTTGCAACCGGAAAAAGCCGCGGCGGCGACAAAAAAACAAAAAAAATATCTTAACCTATTGCTTATGAAATTCGAGCTTCCTATATAACAGTTTAGAAAGTTAAATTTACGAAGGAAAAGATTATGAGCAATAAAGTTATAGGTATTGACCTTGGTACGACAAACTCCTGCTTTGCGGTTATGGAAGGCGGAGAAGCCAAGGTGCTGGAAAACAGCGAGGGTGCCCGCACCACGCCTTCGATCGTTGCCTTTACCGACAACGAACGCCTGGTCGGCGCGGCGGCAAAACGTCAGGCCGTTACCAACCCGGAAAACACCCTGTTTGCCATCAAGCGTCTGATCGGCCGCCGTTACGATTCGCCGGAAGTCGAAAAGGACAAGAAACTGGTTCCGTTTAAAATCGTTCCCGGCGACAACGGCGACGCCTGGGTAGAAGTCAAGGGACAGAAATATGCGCCGTCGCAGATTTCGGCAATCGTTCTGCAAAAGATTAAGGAATATGCCGAAAGCTATCTGGGCGAAAAAATCGACAAGGCGGTCATTACCGTTCCGGCCTATTTCAACGATTCTCAGCGTCAGGCGACCAAAGACGCCGGCAAAATCGCTGGGCTTGACGTTCTGCGTATCATCAACGAGCCGACCGCGGCCGCTCTGGCTTACGGCCTGGACAAGAACAAAAACGGCACCATCGCGGTTTATGACCTGGGCGGCGGCACGTTCGATATTTCCATTCTGGAAATCGGCGACGGCGTTTTTGAAGTAAAATCCACCAACGGCGACACTTTCCTCGGCGGCGAAGACTTTGACCAGCGCATCGTCAACTATCTGGCCGACGAGTTCAAAAAAGAAAGCGGCATTGATCTGAAAAACGACCGTCTGGCTTTGCAGCGTTTGAAAGAAGCGGCGGAAAAAGCCAAGATCGAATTGTCCTCGGCCACTCAGACCGACGTCAACCTGCCGTTTATCACTGCCGACGCCACCGGGCCGAAACACCTCAACATCAAACTCACCCGCGCCAAACTGGAAGCGCTGGTCGACGATCTGATCGAACGCACGGTCGAACCCTGCCGCAAAGCCTTGGCCGACGCCGGGCTTAAAGCCAACGAAGTCAGCGAAGTCATTCTGGTCGGCGGTATGACCCGGATGCCGAAAGTTCAGGAAAAAGTAAAGGAAATCTTCGGCAAAGATCCGCACAAAGGCGTTAACCCGGACGAAGTGGTTGCCGTCGGCGCGGCCATTCAGGGCGGCGTGCTGATGGGCGACGTCAAAGACGTGCTGCTTTTGGACGTTACCCCGCTGTCGCTGGGCATTGAGACTCTGGGCGGCGTGTTCACCCGTCTGATCGACCGCAACACCACCATCCCGACCCGCAAGTCGCAGGTCTTTTCCACCGCCGAAGACGGACAGACCGCGGTTACCATCCGCGTCTTCCAGGGCGAACGCGAAATGGCCGCCGACAACAAGCTGCTGGGTCAGTTTGATCTGGTCGGCATTCCGCCGGCGCCGCGCGGCATGCCGCAGATTGAAGTTACTTTCGACATTGATGCCAACGGCATTGTCAACGTTTCGGCCAAAGACAAGGCGACCAACAAGGAACAGGCGATTCGCATTCAGGCCAGCGGCGGTTTGAGCGACGCCGACATCGACAAGATGGTCAAAGACGCGGAAGCCAACGCCGAAGCCGACAAGAAGAAGAAAGAGGCGGTAGAAGCCAAGAACCAGGCGGAAAGCCTTGTTCATGCGACCGAAAAGACCCTGAAGGAAAACGCCGACAAAATTTCGGAAGCCGACAAGCAGGCGATCGAAACCGAAATCAAGGCGTTGAAGACCGCGCTTGAAGCCGATGACCTGTCAGTCATCAAGGAAAAGAGCGAAAGCCTGATGCAGGCGTCGTTGAAACTCGGCGAAGCAATGTATAAGAATGCCGGCGCGGCGGGACAGACCGCAGGTGCCGCCGGTGCCGATGCCGGCGCTTCCGAAGCGCCGAAAGACGAAAAAGTCGTTGACGCCGATTTTGAGGAAGTTAAGTAATAACTGACTTCTTTATACCAAATACGACCCGGTAAATGTTCGTTAAACGAATGTCTGCCGGGTCGTTTTTTTTGTGGTTTGAATATTGGCCGATAAGGTTGAGTGAAAAATGTCGGCCGGGCGGTCGCGTCGTTTCGGGCCGGAGCATACGAAACCGGCCGCTTCTGCAACGGTTGCCGGGCATTCGGGCGGAATCCGCTTTTTTTTGCGCCGTCTGTATTTTCGTTCCCGTTTTTCCGTTGATTTTAGGGTGTAAATTATCCTTTTTGCCTGTCACAAAAAAAGGTACCTTTTTTTGCCGCAAAAATCAATATGTTTTCCCCCCTTAAAAATCTTATTTTTCGTTGGTAACAAAAAAAGGTACGTTAAAATGCGGCAGAAATCAAGACGAAAAATCAAGGGACAGCGGGGAAAAATAATATAACTATCTATCGTACAATATTTTACATCACCTGAACG
>OLGD01000135.1_pt1 | contig 146522 bp, 123 predicted proteins | sample 1605311 | NCBI WGS metagenome assembly OLGD01 (sample SAMEA3888917, study PRJEB22519) | human gut metagenome | biome: human gut; feature: human-associated habitat; material: faeces | place: Denmark | collected 2010 | reverse complement strand
ATCACTCTTTTGGTTCTCGGTGCTTACAAAGAACTGCAAAAGTGTTTTCGCATTTAACAGAGGTGAATGAGGATGGCAGAGCTATTGCTGATTGTTAGCCTGCTTGGCATATTTGCTTTCGGATTTTATTTTATGAGCAGACTGGATCGATTTCTTGAAGAAAACAGAAAGGCACTGTTAAAGGAAAACGAATCCCGTGAGCCTTCCGAAATTTTGCTGCCGCAGGGACTGTCCGAAAGTGAAATATTATGTGAGATCCGCCGTTTTCGTGAAACGCACGGAAATGTCGATATTATTCTTTCCGATGGGCAGAAGAATGATTTTTAGGTTGCGGTAGATTTTTTTACAGTTTTACTGTATAATAATAAAATAAAAAGGGCGATGAAACCGATGAAAGTACAAACCGAACAGTCAAAATTCGATACAGACGAGCATATCCTTGTCTGCCTATCCTCTTCGCCGTCCAATGCAAAGATCATACACACCGCCGCAAGGATGGCTAAGGTCCTTCATGCAAGATTTACCGCCATCTATGTGCAGACGGATACGGTCATAAATGATGAGGATCAGTCCCGACTTTCGCAGAACATACAGCTCGCGCAAAGGCTCGGCGCCGAGATCGTTATGACGCACGGCGAGGATGTACCGCTGCAGATCTCGGAATATGTCAGGCTTTCCGATGTCACAAAAATCGTGATCGGGCAAAGCAGTGCCAGACGCAGAGGGCTGTTCGGAAGACCGACTCTCACCGAAAAGCTGATTTCCTCCGCCCCTGATGTTGACATTCATATTATTCCCGACGCACTGAACTACACAAAGCCGCACAGACGCCGTCTGTTCTTTGGTGCAGAGATACCTTCGCTGCGGGATATTGCCGTGACCGTCCTGGCGCTTGCCGTATGTACGGCGATAGGGTTTCTGTTCGGACATCTTGGCTTTCCCGATACTAATATCGTTACGGTATACATCCTAGGTGTGCTGATGATCTCCGTTTTGACCAAAGGATACCTTTGCAGTATGGCAGGATCACTTCTAAGTGTTGTATTGTTCGGATTTTTCCTTACCGAACCCAGGTTGTCCTTTCAGACCTATGCCGTAGGCTATCCCGTTACCTTTGCAGTCATGCTGGCGTCTTCCGTTCTCACCGGCACGCTTGCCTCGAAGCTGAAAGATCATGCAAGGCTCTCGGCTCGCTCCGCGTTCCGTGTGCAGGTGCTGTTTGACACTGACCGTCTGCTGCAAAAAGCAAAAAACAACGATGATGTTTTAAGCGTGACCTGTATGCAGCTCTCGCGGCTGCTTGACCGCAGTATTGTTGCCTATACGAAAGGCGAAAACGGAATGTTGTCCGGGCGGCTGTATGCCGAAAAAAAGGATACACACGCTGAAAAGCTACTAAGCGATGCAGAGCGGCAGACCGCAGAATGGGTGCTTCAAAACGGTCGCCGTGCAGGAGCAGCGACAGCACAGTTTGGAAAATCCGAATGTCTTTATCTTGCGATCCGTGCAGGCGGCAGAGTCTACGGTGTAATCGGGATACCGATGAAACCCGAAAAGCCCGATTCATTTGAGAGCAGCATCGTACTGTCGGTTGTGAACGAATGTGCGCTGGCAATGGATAATGCTCACAACGCCGCCGAAAAGGAACGGGCGGCAGATCTTGCAAAAAGCGAGCAGCTGCGCGCCGACCTTTTGCGGTCAATCTCACACGATTTGCGCACGCCGCTTTGCTCCGTTTCGGGTAATGCGGACACGCTTTTGCATAACGGGGGCTGCCTGGACGAAGCAACCAAGCAGCAGATCTATAAAGATATCTATGATGATTCCGAATGGCTGATCGGCGTGGTGGAAAATCTGCTGTATGTTACACGGCTGAATGACGGACGCCTGAAACTGGAGCTTACCGATCAGCTTGTAGACGAAGTGGTCAACGAAGCCGTTTCGCATTTGAAGAAAAAATCCGTCGGACACAAGGTGACGGTAAGGTGCGACGATTTGATCCTTGCCCGTATGGACGCACAGCTTATCGTGCAGGTCATTGTCAACCTTATTGATAATGCTTTGAAATATACCGAACAAGGCTCCGAGATCTGCGTAAGTGCCGAAAAACAGGGTGGGGATGCCGTGATCCGAGTCGCCGATAACGGAAACGGAATTGCAGACGATATGAAACCGCATGTTTTTGAAATGTTTTACGCCGGGGAAAATACCGTCGCAGACAGCCGCAGAAGCTTCGGGATCGGGCTTACCCTGTGTAAATCTATCATAGAGCTGCACGGCGGAACGCTGACGCTTACGGATAACGTACCGCACGGCTGCATATTTACCTTTACTTTACCGCTCAGCGAGGTGACTCTGAATGAATAAACCCCTTGTTCTCATTGTGGAGGACGACCGTCCCGTCCGCAATCTGATTGTAACAACGCTAAAGGCTCACGATTACCGCTACCTGACCGCGGAGAACGGACAAAGCGCTATTATAGAAGCGACCTCCCATAACCCGGATATCGTTCTGCTGGATCTGGGGCTGCCGGATATCGACGGCACGCAGGTGATCGAAAGCATCCGCTCATGGTCAAATATGCCAATTATTGTGATCAGTGCGCGTAGCGAGGATAAAGACAAAATCACGGCGCTGGATGCCGGGGCGGACGACTATCTGACAAAGCCCTTTTCCGTAGAGGAGCTTTTGGCACGCCTTCGGGTCACGCAAAGACGGCTGTTGCTTCTTCAGGCAAGCGGCGACGCCGACTCACCCGTTTTCCAAAACGGCAAGCTTAAAATTGATTACGCCGCCGGCTGCGCTTATCTAAATGGGGAGGAATTGCACCTGACCCCGATTGAATACAAGCTTTTGTGTCTGCTCTCTCATAATGTCGGAAAGGTGCTGACGCACACCTATATCACACAGCAGATTTGGGGCAGCAGCTGGGAAAACGATATTGCTTCCCTGAGAGTATTTATGGCGACATTGCGCAAAAAGCTGGAGCCGCAAAAGGACAGTCCGCAATACATTCAGACGCATATCGGCGTCGGTTACCGTATGCTGCGTGTAGACTGAGAAAAGCGAGGAAACAAGGCTGACACATTTCGGATATAAAAGAATCAAAAAAACTGCACCCTCACCGCCATTGTAGAATAAATCACTTTGCAGTAACTGTTATGCCCGCAACCTTAATCAAAGATCAAAATTTTTTCTAATCATTTTCCTGTTAGCTATAAAAAAGCACAACGCCACAGAGATTTAAAACTCTGTGGCGTTGTGCTGCTCTCAATCGGTCACTTTTTGAAATTGTCCTTATGTGAGCCTGCCTTTTGCCGGGTTCTTTTTTTTGACTGCACTCACAAATCCAGAAAATAAAATAAGAGGATATAATTCGAGATATAAACAGTTTCAATAAAGCTAACGGAGGTAGTAAGAATGGCAAAGGAGAAGACTTTTATTAATATGAAAAGAAAAATGTTGTGTCCATTTATAATTACATTGATTGGTGCAATTTTGATGTTGGTGATGTTACTGTTACCATATGCTTCTGCAAACAGTGAACATAAAGATTATCTAATAGAATACAGTGATGATATGTATGTTCATGAAATCGGAATGACTAACTCGGAAGCTGTAAACATATCTCTTGTTGAGTTTGTAAGAATTTATTCCGAAGCAATAAATGAGGATATGAATAAGGAAACAAGTATTGTCTGTATTGCAATTATAGCGATTTTTGCAGTATTTGCATTAATAACTATAATATTAACCTTGTTGAAAAGACCAATTGGTATAATTATTTCAGATTTGCTTGCCCTGGTTATATTTAGTATTATTCATTTTGATTTTGAAGACAGAGGTGTGATCCCAAACCGTTCCTATGATTGGGGTATAACTAATTATCTTACATACATTGTTGGTGGTGTAATCATTATAGGTGCTGTATGGATGCTTATTGCAAAAAGAAGGATAAATTATTTTTGTACGTCAGAAAAGAATGCGTTGAAGTCAACGTGAAAAATCTCAGCAAGCGCAACAAGTTCAGACACTCTGATATTGTAGGTGCCACATTCAATCTGTGAATAGCTGCTTCTTGAAATCTCAATACCCATTAACTGCATGCGCGCAACGGTCTGTTCCTGCGTAAGGCGAGCCTTTTTGCGCAATGTTCTGATATTATTACCCAAAGAAATATTGTATTTTATTTTTTGCGTCATATAGTCCTCCAATTACATATGGTGCAATGAATAGGTTGCATGTATATTGATTTTAGATTGCTTTTGATATATAATTGCAATGAATAGATTGCAAAATGAATTTGACTGGAAGAACATAAAAATAATGTGGGAGGTGATTGCTTGACACGGAATAATAAAAAAGATGACCTGTTGCATGCCGGAATTGCAGGGGCATCGTATGAAGTTATACAGAAATATGGATCAGCGGCTAAAGAACATCTTGTCGCATATTCCGGGAAAGATAACGAGGCCGGAATAACGTTACAGAAAAGCTTAAAAAGCATTCACGAGCAAGGCACAAATGATAAATATGCATTTTCTATACGACAACAAAAGGCCGGATGGTCGGCAGAAGTCAAAGATACGGCATCCTCAAATGCTGAAAACATAATTAACGGAAAAAGTAATAGAAAATTAAGACATGATGATTTACCTGATACACCGGCCAATCACCCATTGTATGATCATGTGGAAGTGGACTCAGAGGGAAATGTTATTGCCGGTTCGGGAAGCCAAATGAAATTCATAGGAGCATCAAAGAGTGATCCTACAGGTAATGGTAATGCTGAAAGAGCATTAAAGAAACTACAATCGAAGAAGTTCCAAAAGTATATTGATAATGATGTAACGATTGAGGTGCCAAAAGATGAATATCAGAAAATGATAGACAGTGCAACGAATGAAATTAATTCTTTGCAAAAACAGCTGGAAAGAGCAAAAACAACCGGAAATGACGAGGCGGTAGCAACATTAAAGAAAAAGATTGATAACCTAAATAAGTTAAAGAAAAATCTCAGACCAAGCAAACTTACGAGAAAACAGTCATTGGAAGCTGTTGATAATCCGAAGTTATCGACAGTAAAAAGCATCGCCGGTATATCACACAGAGCAGGGATAAAAGCAGCGAAATCAGCAGCGTTAATAGGTGGAAGTGTTTCAATTGTAAAAAACATAGTCAGTATGTGTAAAGGAGAAATTGAAACTGATGAAGCCATGATGAATGTTGCAAAGGATACAACACAGTCAGCAGTTGTAGGGTACGGAACCGGTTTTGCCGGAACAGCAATAAAAGCCGCAATGCAAAATTCTGCATCGGAATATACCAGGGCGCTGGCCAAGACAAATGTTGCAGGAACAATAGTGGCAGTAACAGTCGGCGCATCAAAAACTCTTTCGAGGTACTTTAAAGGAGAGATAGACGGAACACAATGTTTAGAGGACTTGGGAGAACAAGGCTCCGGAATGATTGCGTCAGCAATGTTTACTGTCATAGGACAGGCGGTCATACCAATTCCTGTAGTTGGAGGATTAATTGGAGGTATGGTGGGATATGCATTATCTTCAGCTACATACGGAGTGTTGGTGAATTCATTAAAAGAAGCACAGCTTGCACATGAGGAAAGGATTGAAATTGAGAATATATGTGCAGAACATGTAAAAATGATTAGGGAATACAGGCAACAGATGAATGAGATAATAGAAAATTATTTATCTGACGCTATGGAAATCTTTAACGATTCTTTTGGAGGAATTAAGGATGCTCTGGATATAGGAGATGTTGATCTGTTGATAGAGAATGCAAACAATATTACAGATTATCTCGGTGGTAACAAGCCATTCGAAACAATGGATGAGTTTAATGACAAAATGCTATCGGGAGACACATTTAAAATTTAAGGAGAAAGTTAATGGATTACAGGGAACAGGCTAAATTATATTATTTGTATATGATGACAGATGGAGATGTGACGGACGGCGAAAAAAAGCTGTTCAATAAAATATGTAAAGAACTGAATCTGGATACAGATGATAAAAAAAACATTAAACTTGAGTGCGATGAAATAAGTAAAAAAGAGAAAATGACTTGCATTGAAGTTGTAAAAAAGAATGTAGAGGAAACTTATGTTTATGGAGTAATGTCTCTTAATTTTATCAATAACATTTCAGCTGAAGATAAAGCTAAAATTCTATGGAACCTGATAAATCTTGGATATGCTGATTCAAGTTTTACAATGAGTGAAAGAAAAGTTGTGGATTATCTGAGAAATTATTGGAAAATTTCAGATAGTCTATATCAGGAAATGATTGATGTTGCCGAAACATGCCTGGCTCTCGAAAAGCACAAGTTATGGATTGAGGGGCTTCCGGATTCAGAATACAAACTGGAAAAGACTAAGCAGGTCAAGAAAGACATTAAAGATGTGCAGAAAACAATAGAAACAACAATTTCAGAAATTGAGTTTTAGAGGAGGAATACATATGCCAATACCGTTTTTGTTTATTGCAGCCGGCGTGGGTACGGCTCTGTTTGGAGTTGGAAAAGGAGTTAAAGCCGGAGTGAATCAGAAAGAGGCCAGTGACACAAACCGCACTTCAAACGATAAAGTAGAACATGCCAAAGAAAGGGCAAATGAGAGTCGAAAAAACTGTGGAAAAGCCATTGACAAGCTTGGGAAAAGGAAAGTGGCCATACTTGATGGAAGTATTAAAGATTTTATTAAAGAATTTGATAAATTGAACCATGTTGAACTGAGTGAATCATGTGGGTTGAATGAGCTGCAAAAATTAGTTTTAGATAAGAAATCATTTTCAGATTTGAGAGAATTACAGGGTGTAGCATCATCACTGGCAGGAGGACTTGCTTCAGGAGCTATGGCAGGAGCACTTACGGCATTTGGAGCATATGGCGTAGCCGGTGCCTTGGCAACTGCATCTACGGGGACAGCAATAGCCTCATTAAGTGGAGCCGCGGCAACAAATGCAACTTTAGCATTTTTTGGAGGAGGATCCTTGGCAGTAGGAGGTCTTGGAATGGCAGGAGGAACGGCTGTGCTCGGAGGATTAGTCGCAGGACCAGCGTTGGCAGTTTTGGGAGTTATAATGGATGCAAAAGCATCAAAAAATCTTGAAGCTGCATACTCAAATCTGGCAAAAGCTAATGAGTTTGAAGAAGAAATGAAAACGGCTGTTGATTTGTGCAATGGCATCAGAAGACGTTCTGCAATGTTTAACAGGTTTTTAATAAGGATTCAGACATTTTTTGATCCATTAGTCTATGAAATGTCAGAGATTATAAATCAGAGGGGAACAGATTTTAGAAAATTTTCAGATGATGAAAAAAAGGTAGTGGCTTCGGCAATGTCTATGGCAGGAGCGATCAAGGCTGTATTGGATACTCCTATACTTGACGAGGATGGTAATCTTACCAGAGAATCAGGTATGATTATTGAAGGAACTCAAAAAAAGGTTGAAGCGATAATTGCCTAAAAATATGAAAGATGCGCCGGTTATTCTTATGGATGAGGCAACAGCCTCGCTGGATGTCGACAATGAGTCCGTTATACAGGAATCCATATCCAGACTGATCCGCAGCTTGAGAGTGAAGAATGGAAGTACGGATAAATAATTCTTGACTGTATGTCTTTAACACGGTAAAGTAGTATCTATAGTAATTTTATGAAAAAAGGAGATACCAGATGTTAGATACTATTAATACGGTGCTTGGGAAAATCGACAGCTTTGTGTGGGGAATACCGCTTATAGCACTAATCCTTCTTTCGGGTCTTTTTCTTACAGTAAGGCTTAAGGGTGTGCAGTTTCGTAAGCTCCCTCATGCTTTTAAGAAAATGTTTGCCAATGAAAAGAGCGGACAGCATGGAGAAGTGTCAAGTTTTGCGGCACTTTGTACGGCACTTTCCGCTACAATAGGAACAGGAAATATCGTAGGCGTTGCGACAGCAGTTGTTGCCGGAGGTCCGGGAGCATTGTTCTGGATGTGGTTAGCCGCACTTGTCGGAATGGCTACCAAGTATTCGGAATGCCTTCTTTCCGTAAAATACAGACAGGTTACAGAAGACGGACACATTATCGGTGGACCTTTCTATTACATAGAGAAGGGTATGGGTTCCAAATTTAAATGGCTTGCCAAGATATTTGCAGTGTTCGGAGTCTGTGTAGGACTTATGGGAATCGGAACATTTACACAGGTAAACGGTATAGCAAGTGCCGTAAATAATTTCTTTGATGCGAACAATTCCTGGACAGTGTCCATTTTCGGAATAGATTATTCATGGACGGTTGTCATAGCTGCGATTGTTGTTGCATTTTTTGTGGCACTCGTTATTATCGGAGGAATCAAGAGGATTTCTTCCGTTGCGCAGGTAATCGTTCCTTTCATGGCAATTACATATGTGATACTTGCGGTCCTTATTATCGGATTTAATATAACTAAGGTTCCTGGTGCTTTTGCAACGATTGTAAAGAGCGCATTCGGAGTGAGAGCGGCAGCGGGCGGCGCGCTCGGAGCAATGATGGTCGCCATGCAGAACGGTATTGCGAGAGGTATTTTTTCTAACGAGGCAGGACTCGGAAGTGCTCCGATTGCAGCAGCAGCGGCACATACCGATGAACCGGCCAAGCAGGGACTTATCTCCATGCTCGGAACTTTTATCGATACAATTATTATCTGTACAATGACAGGTCTTGCAATCGTTATCACCGGTGCATGGGATATGGGACTTCAGGGTGTTGCGGTAACTACCAAAGCATTCCAGATAGGACTTCCGTTCCCTGGTGAGGTTGCATCGTTCCTTCTTATGATATGCCTTATATTCTTTGCATTCACAACTATACTCGGATGGGATTATTACAGTGAGAAATGTCTTGAATATCTTACAGGCGGCAGAATGGGAATAGTCAAGGCTTACAGATGGGTATACATTGCATGCGTATTCTTCGGACCGTTTATGACTATTTCTGCCGTATGGACGATTGCCGATATATTTAACGGACTTATGGCGATACCTAACCTCATTGCGCTGCTTGCCCTTAACGGCGTGGTTGTAATGGAGACGAAGAAATATCTTGATAAAATCAATAAAAAGAAAATGTTCTGATGAAATTAATAGAAATCACTGATTATAATTCAAAGGAACTGGATATATTTGCAAGGACATCCGAGGCGGCACTTGCCAATCTGTATGCACCGTATGGCGGAATTTTCATAGCGGAAAGCCCAAAGGTAATAGAACGTGCCCTCGCGGCAGGTTATGAGCCTGAATCAATTCTTGCACAACGCGGGCAGCTTTCGGGTGACGGCGGGCATATTTTTGACATGTGCCCGGATGTGCCGGTGTATACCGCGCCGATGGATGTTCTTACAAAGATTACGGGATTTAAGCTCACAAGGGGAATTCTGTGTGCGATGAAACGTCGCACTCTCCCCGGAATGGATGAGATATGTAACGGAGCAGCCAGACTTGCGTTACTGGAGAATGTGGTCAATCCGACCAATATCGGGGCGATATTCCGCTCTGCGGCGGCACTGGGAATTGACGGGATATTGCTCACACCGGGCTGTGCCGACCCGCTTTATCGAAGGGCGGCGAGGGTCAGCATGGGAACGGTGTTCCAGATACCGTGGACATACATTGATAAGACGGTAAAATGGCCTGAAGAAGGCATGGCGTACCTGCATGATATTGGATTTAAGACAGCCGCTTTTGCCTTGCACGACGATTCGGTAAGTATAGATGATGACAGACTTATGTCGGAAGAGAAGCTTGTCATTATTCTCGGAACCGAAGGCGACGGTCTTGCGGATGTGACGATAGCAGACTGCGATTATACGGTAAAAATCCCCATGGCTCATGGAGTTGATTCTCTCAATGTTGCGGCGGCAAGCGCAGTGGCGTTCTGGCAGCTTGGAAAAATATGATATAGGAGGATTTGGGTGGGAATAAGATCTATCAGGAAAGAATATTTTAATCAAAAATCAATATTGAAGGAAAATGCGGGAGCTAAGACCAAGGAAGCCGTGAGTGCGGTTGTTCCTATAGTGCTTATCGTCCTGCTCCTTGGCTTTACCATCGCACCTTTATCAACTGACATTATGGCCAGATTCATAACAGGTGCGTTTCTTGTCATTATAGGAATGATTTTTTTTTCAATGGGTGCGGAACTATCCATGACGCCCATGGGAGAGCGTGTCGGCACAAGCATGTTAAAAACACGCAAATTACCGTTGATAATTATTCTGGGATTCGTGCTCGGAGTGATAATAACGGTGTCGGAACCGGATTTACAAGTGCTCGCCGGACAGGTGGCGGCGGTGCCTGATATGGTGCTTATTTTATCGGTGGCCGTTGGTGTCGGAGTATTTCTGGTGGCTGCATTTCTGCGTATACTTTTCAGAATACCTTTAGCACCGATGCTCGGAGTGTGTTATGTGGCTGTTTTTATCATAGCCATGTTCGTGCCGGGTGATTTCCTTGCGGTTGCATTTGATTCGGGCGGTGTGACAACCGGACCGATGACGGTTCCTTTTATTATGGCGCTTGGTGTCGGAATTGCATCAATACGTAATGACAAACATGCCGAAAACGATAGTTTCGGTCTGGTAGCATTGTGTTCAATAGGTCCGATACTTGCCGTACTGGTGTTAGGCCTCTTATATAACACAAAAGGAAGTTTTCTGGAGGAAAGCGCGGTTTCCATAGGCAATTCGGTCGAACTTGGAAAGCTTTTCCTGCATGCGATACCTGAATATCTTAAGGAAATAGCACTGTCGCTTCTTCCGATAGTTGTGTTCTTCGGTATTTTTCAGGTTGTGTCATTGAAGTTAAACCGTAAGTCTCTCATTAAGATATGTGTGGGACTTGTGTATACATATATCGGGCTGGTGCTGTTTCTTACCGGTGCGAACGTCGGTTTTATACCGGCGGGAAATTATCTCGGAACGGTGCTGGTATCGCTCCCGTATAAGTGGATTATTATTCCGATAGGCATGATTATAGGATATTTTATCGTGAAAGCGGAACCGGCAGTGTATGTACTTATGAAACAGGTAGAAGAACTTACTGACGGTGAAATATCCGGAAAAGCCATGCAGATAAGTCTGTCCGTCGGTGTTGCGGTATCGGTCGGATTATCGATGCTCCGTGTGCTTACAGGAATACATATACTGTATTTTCTGATACCTGGATATGCCATAGCATTGATACTTACATTCTTTGTGCCAAAAATATTTACGGCAATAGCATTTGACTCAGGAGGTGTTGCATCCGGACCGATGACAGCAACATTTCTGCTGCCATTAGCGCAGGGAGCCTGTATTGCAATCGGCGGCAACGTTGTTACGGATGCATTCGGAGTTGTTGCCATGGTTGCCATGACTCCGCTTATTACATTGCAGATACTGGGCCTGATATACCGCATTAAGAGCCGGCGCGCAGAAGCCTTGACGCAGCCTCGGAATATAACGGCGGCAGAGGCTTACCGGGAACTTGCTGATGATGCGATTATTGAATTATAGACCGGGAGGTGCGTTATGAGTGAAATTTATCTGATGGCAACAATATGCAATCGTAAAAATATACCACGCTTTGTAAAATTTTATGCCGACGCCAAGGCCGAGGTCGGAAATATATCTCTCGGGATGGGAACGGCATCAAGTGATGTGCTTGATTATTTCGGCCTTGATGATGAGGAAAAGGGAATCCATTTCGGAATAGTGACGGCTGATACATGGAAACAGGTAAAAAAAGGACTTCAAAGAGAATTCAGGATTGACGTTCCGGGAACCGGAATAGTATTTACGATACCACTAAGCAGCATAGGCGGAAAACGCGAACTGGGATTTCTTGTGACGGAACAACAGTTTGAAAAAGGAGATGAGAGCGAATTGAAGGAAACGAAACATGAACTTATTGTGGCGATAGCCAATTACGGATACAATACACAGGTTATGCATGCGGCTGAAGAAGGGGGCGCAACCGGCGGTACAGTTCTTCACGGCAAGGGTGTCGGAATGAAGCGCGCAAAACAGTTTCTCGGTGTTTCGCTTGTATCCGAAAAGGAAATAATACTCATTGTGGCGCGCACGCAGCAGAAAAACGCCATTATGAAAGCAATCATGGAAAAAGCCGGTGTGGATACCAAAGCAGGCGCAATAGTTTTTTCAATGCCTGTGACTGACACGGCAGGACTCAGGATTACCGAGGATGAAGATTGATAAAATTCATATTGAAATACTATGAATTATCGGTTATACTATACTGTAGAAGGAGGAATTAGTTATGAAGATTTCTACCAGAGGCAGATATGCTTTGAGGCTTATGCTTGATATCGCGGTCAACAGTGCGACCAGACCTGTAAGTATCAAGGACATAGCCAAGAGACAGGATATATCGGACAAGTATCTTGAACAGATAATTTCAATTCTCAACAGTGCACATTTTGTAAGAAGTGTAAGAGGAGCCCAGGGAGGATATACATTGACCAGACGTCCGGATGAATATACGGTCGGTATGATATTAAGGCTTACGGAAGGCTCACTTTCACCGGTAGCATGTGTTGGTGAGGATGCGGTTGCATGTACTAAAATGGAAACCTGTGCAACCAAGGAATTGTGGAGACGACTTAACGATGCCATTAACGGAGTGGTCGATCATATAACACTCGCGGATCTTGTGGAATGGCAGAATAATAATCCTGAGAACTACAGTATTTAAAGCGTTTTTTCGCGCATAATAATGAGAAATATTATATTTTACCCGGCTTGACCGTGAGGAATATTGTGTTATAATCATTACAGATTAAGAGACTTATAAGGAAGTGGCGATATGAAGACAATTTATTTAGACAACGCGGCTACTACCCAGACCTATCCTGAGGTACTGGATGCTATGCTGCCGTTTTTTACCGAGCATTACGGTAACCCTTCAAGTATATATTCATTTGCCGGAGAGGCAGGTAAGGCTGTTGACGAGGCCAGAAGGACAATTGCATCGGCTATAGGAGCAGATGCTTCCGAGATATATTTTACAGGCGGAGGAAGTGAGTCTGATAACTGGGCACTTAAGGCTACAGCGGAATCTTACGCATCCAAGGGTAAGCACATCATAACCAGTAAGATTGAGCATCATGCGATTCTCCATACATGCGAATGGCTTGCCAAATACGGCATAGAGGTGACTTACCTTGATGTTGATGAGAACGGACTTGTTTCACCGGAGGCACTTAAGGCAGCAATAAGACCTGATACCATTCTTGTATCGATCATGACTGCCAATAACGAAATCGGAACAATAGAACCTATTGCCGAACTCGGCAGGATTGCACATGAAGCAGGTGCACTTTTCCATACTGATGCGGTTCAGGCATTCGGACATATTCCGATTAATGTTGATGAGATGAATATTGATATGTTAAGTGCGAGCGGACATAAGTTCAACGGCCCTAAGGGTATCGGATTTATGTATATCCGTAAGGGTGTTAAGATACGTTCGTTTATACACGGCGGTTCACAGGAAAGAAGCAGAAGAGCCGGAACACATAATGTACCGGGAATAGTCGGAATGGCCAAGGCAGCTTCACTTGCTGTTGAACAGATGAATGAGAGAATGGCGTATGAGACCAAGCTCCGTGATCACCTTATTGAGCGTGTGCTTAACGAGATTCCATATGTAAGGCTTAACGGACACAGAACCAACAGACTTCCGAATAATGCTAATTTCTGTTTCAGATTTATCGAAGGCGAGTCAATGCTTATCTTACTTGACCAGAACGGAATCTGCGGTTCAAGCGGTTCTGCATGTACCTCGGGTTCACTTGATCCTTCGCATGTACTTCTTGCGATTGGACTGCCTCATGAAATTGCACATGGTTCATTAAGACTTACTCTTTCAGAGAAGACCACTATGGAAGATATTGATTTTACGGTTGACAAGCTTAAAGAAATCATCGAGAGACTCAGAAGCATGTCGCCGCTCTATGCTGATTTTGTTGCAAAGAACAAATAATAGAAAGGATTTTGACATATGTATAGTGAGAAAGTAATGGATCATTTTAATCATCCGCGTAATGTGGGTGAGATAGAGAACGCATCCGGTGTCGGTACAGTCGGCAATGCCAAATGCGGAGATATTATGAGAATGTACCTTGATATTGATGAAAATCAGGTTATCAGGGACTGCAAGTTCAAGACTTTCGGCTGTGGCGCTGCGGTTGCTACAAGCAGTATGGCTACTGAACTTGTCAAAGGCAAGACAATATATGAGGCACTTCAGATAACCAATAAAGCGGTTATGGAAGCACTTGACGGACTGCCTCCTGTGAAAGTGCATTGTTCATTGCTTGCTGAGGAAGCAATACATGCAGCGCTTTGGGACTATGCTGAGAAACATCACATTAAGATAGAAGGCCTTCAGAGACCGGTTAATGATATCAGCGAGAAAGAAGAAGCACCCGGAGAAGAATATTAATGAATAAAGGCAAGGTTGTTGTAGGGATGTCCGGAGGAGTTGACTCCTCCGTGGCAGCCCTTCTTTTAAAAGAACAGGGATATGATGTAATCGGTGTAACCATGCAGATATGGCAGGAGGAGAACCCTCTTGATATGGCAGAGAACGGCGGTTGCTGCGGTTTGTCGGCAGTCGATGATGCCAGGCGCGTAGCGGACGTATTAGGAATCCCATACTATGTAATGAATTTCAGGGATGAATTCAGACATAAGGTTATAGACTATTTCATAGATGAATATTATAAAGGAAGAACTCCCAACCCGTGTATCGCATGTAACAGATATATCAAATGGGAGTCTTTGCTGCACCGTTCAATAGAAATAGGCGCGGATTATATAGCAACAGGACACTATGGCAGAATTGTCAGGTTGCCTAACGGACGCTACAGTGTTGCAAAATCTGCTTCGCTTAATAAAGACCAGTCATATGTGTTATATAATCTCACGCAGGAGGAACTTAAGCATACATTGTTCCCTATTTACGGTTATGAGAAGGAAGATGTGCGCCGCATTGCGGAACAGAATAATCTTCCGGTAGCCCATAAAAAAGACAGCCAGGATATATGTTTTGTTCCTGACGGGGATTATGCGGCATTTATCAGGTCAGAGACCGGGATTCAGGATGTTCCGGGAGATTTTGTGGATACGCAGGGCAATGTACTGGGACGGCATAAAGGTATTATTCATTATACTGTGGGACAGAGAAAGGGACTTGGGATAGCTTTTGGCGAGCCAAGATTTGTGCTGAGGATTAATCCGGCTGACAATACGGTTACGCTGGGTACGGCCAAAGAACTTATGAAGAGCCGTGTCAATGTCTGTGATGTCAATTATATGTCTGTTCCGGAGATTACCGGACCGGTGCGTGCGGCCGGCAAGCTAAGATATTCGCAGGAAGCAGCTTTGTGCACGCTGATGCCTGACGGTAATGGCGGCATAATAGCGGAATTTGATGAGCCGATGCGTGCGGCAACTCCGGGTCAGTCAGCGGTATTTTATGTGGACGACAGCATTTTGTGCGGCGGAATAATCGTTTAGTGGATTTTAACAATTTTTAACATAACAGAACATATGTTTGCAATATGCTCCGGCGTGTGTTATACTTATTTTATTGGAGGTATGACATATGCCGGAGCATTGGTATATAGCGATAGATCTGAAATCTTTTTTTGCATCGGTCGAGTGCGTTCTGCGCGGTCTCGACCCACTTGGCACGAATCTTGTGGTGGCGGATGTCGCGCGCACCGAGAAGACGATATGCCTTGCCGTGTCGCCGTCGCTTAAGGCATACGGAATTCCGGGACGGGCCAGGCTGTTTGAAGTTATAGAGAGGCTTAAGGAAGTTAATGAAGAGCGGTTGTACAGAGCACCGGGCCGGCGTTTTATCGGAGAATCGTATGATGATAATGAATTGAAGAATCACCCGGACATGAAGGTGTCATATATAGCTGCCGGACCGCAGATGGCCAGGTATATTGAATACAGCAAGCGGATATACAGCATATACCTTAAATATGTCGCCCCGGAGGATATACTGGTATATTCGATAGATGAAGTGTTTATGGATGTTACATCTTATCTTAATACATATGGAATCAGTGTGCGCGAACTTGCCATGCGTATGATAAGAGATGTTTTTGATACTACGGGAATTACGGCAACTGCAGGAATAGGCACGAATATGTATCTGTGTAAGGTTGCGATGGATATTGTTGCCAAGCATATGCCGCCGGATGAGAATGGTGTCAGGATAGCGGGACTCGACGAGATGAGCTACAGGAAACTGTTGTGGAATCATAAGCCTATTACGGATTTCTGGCGGGTCGGAAGAGGATATGCCTCTAAGCTGGCGTCCAAGGGCATTTATACAATGGGAGATGTTGCCAGATGTTCCGTTGGCAGAGACAGCGATTATTATAACGAGGATCTGTTGTATAAGCTTTTCGGGGTGAATGCAGAGCTTCTGATAGATCATGCATGGGGATGGGAACCGTGCACAATAGCCGATGCCAAGGCTTATACACCGTCTGCGAACAGTCTTAGTTCCGGTCAGGTCCTTAAGGAACCGTACACATTTGAAAAAGCACGCATAGTCATTAAAGAGATGACGGATGTTCTGGTGCTGGATCTGGTTGATAAAGGACTTGTGACGGATCAGATGGTGATAACGGTTGGGTATGATGTTGAGAATGTGTCCGGCTCATATTCAGGAGATACGGTAATTGACCGTTATGGAAGACGGATACCAAAGCATGCACACGGAACAGTTAACCTTGATATAAGGACATCTTCCACGCGGATTATAACGGAAGCTGTGACCGGATTGTATGATAGGATAACCAACCGCGATCTTCTTATAAGACGCCTTAATGTTGCGGCATGTCATGTTGTTCCCGAATCGGAAGCATATAATGACGTAAGGCGGGGACAGCTGGAATTTTTTACCGAAGATAATGAACTCGGCGTGAAACAGGATGATGGCGGTCATGATATTGAGAAAGAGAAACGAATTCAGCATGCTATTCTGGATATCAAGAAGCGTTACGGAAAGAATGCACTGCTTCGCGGGATGAATTTTGAGGAAGGCGCCACGGCAATAGAACGTAACGGTCAGATTGGAGGTCATAAGGCATAATGGAACAGGATATCATTGAGTATACGATGCATGCCGCCTGCAATGGCACGGCGGAGGAAGATTACGGTGACATTATTAATATGGCGCACCATGTATCGGAGACCAGACCCCATATGACTATGGAGGGAAGGGCGGCACAGTTCGCCTCATTTGCGGCGCTTAAAGGCTATGACAGAGCCATAAAGGATGCTGATGAGGAAGCTGTGACGGCAGTGAGGGATGAGTATCGATGATTGACATATACAATCACATATGATACAATACTCTTTACACATACAGATTAAGTGAATATTGGAGGTGTTGTGGCATGAACGACAATGGCAGGAAGATATGCAATAATTGTTTCAGGCAGATTAAGACAGAACCCTGTAAGTATTGTGGATACAAGAAGTCGGCATACAGACCTGAGGCCGGCATTCTCCCGGTCGGTACCGTTCTCAAGAAAAGGTATTGTATAGGTGAAGTGCTCGGCAAGGGCGGGTTCGGAGTTACTTACAAGGCTTTTGATACTGTCGATTCTAAGATTGTAGCGGTTAAGGAGTACTACCCGAGCGGTCTTGTGCATAGGGATACAGGAACGACCCAGATATCTGTGAGCAGCAAGCAATACGAAGATAATTTTAAAGTTGGTGCCGACAAGTTTTTTGAGGAAGCCAAGATGGTTTCCAGGTTTAACGGCAACCCTAACATTGTAAATGTATACGAATTTTTCTATGAGAACGGAACAGTGTACTTTGCAATGGAATACCTTGACGGGGTAGATCTGAAACATTTCGTTAAGGAAAGAGGAGGAAAACTTCCTCAGGAAAATGTACTTTATATAGCTAATATCATAACGGATGCGCTTCTTATTGCACACAGCATGAATGTGCTTCACCGTGACATTTCACCCGATAATATTTTTATACTTAATAACGGAGAAGTTAAACTTATTGATTTTGGAGCTGCCAGACAGGTATTGGCAGAACAGTCCAAGAGTATTTCTGTTATACTGAAACAGGGCTTTGCACCGCTCGAACAGTATCAGAGAAGAGGAAAACAGGGACCGTGGACAGATATTTATGCGTTGGGAGCAACTCTTTACTATGTGCTTACCGGCAAGATGCCGGATGAGGTAACGGAGAGGCTCGATTTTCCTGATATAGGCAGCGCTGACGAATACGGCGTGGATCCGGATTTTTGGGAGATTATACGCAAATGTATGGAGGTGCGCGCAGCGGACAGATACCAGACTGTATTTGAACTAAAGGAAAAGCTCAATGCGCTTCACTTAAAGCCAGAATCGTTGATTCAGGATGAAGTATCGGATAAGGAAAAAGATATTGTGGATGTTGCAATGCAGAATGTAATACCGGAAACTGTGGCAGTGCAGGCGGATATGTCTGAAACTGTGGCAGCAGATGGCGCAATACCTGAGACTGTGGCAGTGCAGAATGATATGCCTGAGACAGTGGCAGTGCAGAATGATATGCCCGAGACCGTGGCAGTACAGAATGATATGCCTGAGACCGTGGCAGTACAGAATGATATACCTGAGACAGTGGCAGTTACAGATGCGGATTCCTCTGAGACAACGGAATCGGAAGATGTAATATATAGTTCAGAAGAAGATGATAAGAAAAAAGGTTTCATCGGCTTCATAGGAAACACAAGAGGCAAAATTATCACTGCGGCAGCGGTTATCGTACTTATAGGAGGAATAATAGCTTTTGCAGCCGGATTATCGGGACGGTCAGATAAAAAAACCGGAGGAAATAAACTGGCTGATGCGGGTACGTCGGAATTAGTAACGGAACAGTCAGAAGAACAGTCTGTCATAAATACTACCGAGGAAAGCACAGAGAAAGATACCAAGGAAGTGGTATCGGATACGGATGAGGATAAGCATACCAAGGAAGAGACAGATACGGAGAACAAGCAGACGAATCCTGCGGCTCCGGAGCCGGCACAGACATCCGGGGGCAATGCGCAGACACCGGCAACGTCAGCAAACCAGCCTGCAGCTACAAAGCCAACAGCAACGAAACCTGCAGCAACTACTCCTGCTACAGAGGCACCGTATCTTACAGTTACAAACGGAAGCGTATATTATCAGTATTACCTTAAGACTAACAGTAAAAGTTCGGTATCCGTTCAGGTGGATGGTAAACAGATATCTATAGAAAGTCTAACATATAACAGTGCGGATAAGACATATCTGTTGGACTTCAGCAAATACGGTACAGGCTCACATTCATTTGATATTAAATGTAACGGCGTTACGAAGTCAAAAGGTACGGTATATATACCTGAACCGGAGACAGAGGCTCCGTATATGCATACATCCACCGCGGGCAGTGTGGTTACTATTACAACCAATGTTCCGGGTGAAGTTACGGTTACGATAGACGGAACCAATGTTCCGCTCAGTGAATTTACACGCAGCGGTGATGAGTATTCATACGATATTGCGAAGGCGGGATACAGTTCAGGTTCCCATAAATGCGTGATTAAGCGCGGAAGCTGGAATCTTAGTCTCGGCCTTAAAGTATAAGAACGGAGGTCACATTTATTATGAACAAGAAAATAAAAATAGCGGTATGCGCGGCTTTGCTTGTAGCATATACGGCGGTAATGCTTATATTTGTATTCCCATGGAATAAAGCACCGAAGAATTTTACCCAGGCCAAGGACGGCGTTGTTTCAATTCATACCAAATACGGAACGGGTTCGGGCTTTGCCATAGGTAAACAGGGCAAGGCAGTTCAGTATATAGTTACAAATTATCATGTGGTTTTTGAAGATGACGAAAAAGCAGATGAAGTTACGGTATATTTTTCGGAGGCAGCCAATCGTTTTATGACGGCGCAGATTTACGCATATGATGCGGATAAAGATATTGCAATTCTTAAACTGCCTGAGCCGACAACGGAGAGAAAGGCGCTTACACTTCGTAAATATAAAGACACGGACACCAGTGCTACATATTATGCACTTGGATATCCGGGAAGGGCGGAAGCCGGAGCGGATTATATCAAATATGATGTCAGCGATATTGTTACGACGAGCGGTATGATATCAAAACAGTCGTCGGTTGGCGGAGTTGAGGCATATATGCTTGACCTTGAGATAACCCACGGAAATTCAGGCGGACCGTTAGTCAATGCCAATGGCGAGGTGGTTGGAATTAATACATTCAGTATTTCTAATGCGTACGGAGAAGCTGCCAACTATGCTATATGTGCTGACGAGGTACTTAAAATAGTTGACCCGGAGTATGTTGACTTTACGGTATATGGAGCGAACAATACAAGAAAAATTCTTACAATAGTTTTCCTCGCAATAGGAGATATTGCACTTGCTGCATTTGCGGTAATAAGTGCAGTCAAACCTGCTCGGGATACGGCATCACAGCATAAAGCGAATTATGCTGCCAAGTCAGATAAAACCATTGCGGCAGATTACGGACAGACAATAGCGGTTGACAGCAGACAGGCTGTTATATGCGGAATTGCCGGAATTTATGCAGGCAAGGAATTCAAAATTGATGGCAGGCTTGTTTTCGGAAGGGACTCATCAAAATGCGATGTGGTATTCCCGGTTGACACGGAAGGCGTTTCCGGAGGACATTGCATAGTTGCGAAAAACGGTCCGAAGGTTGTAATACGAGACATTGGCTCGACATACGGAACATTTATCAATAACGGACTTAAAATAGATAGGGATTTTGATGTTGAACTCGGAGACGGTGATACATTTTATCTGGGCAGTGAAAAACAGAAATTCGTGGTCAGAATGAAATAAAAGCTGCATATGAAAGGGCAGGTTTAATGGAAACATTTGTATGTAAATATAGCGATAAAGGAGGGCGTCCTAATAATGAGGACGCCATTGCTGCCGGAGAAGGTATATATGTTCTTGCAGATGGTCTTGGAGGCCATAGCTGCGGTGAAATTGCTTCGTCAATGACGGTTGACTTTATAATGAAACATTATAACCATGTTGAGAGTATTGACAATGAGACATTGCATAATATAATAGATGATACCAATAAACATATATATGATGCAAAATTATCTAATTCACAATACCATAATATGGCTTCAACAGTTGTGGCGGCATATATACAGGATGGAATGTTTAATTATTTTAATGTCGGGGACAGCAGGATGTATTATTTTCGCAGAAATAAGATTTTTTTGCAATCTCACGACCATTCACTCACGCAGCTTGCGGTAGATATGGGTGAAATTAAACCATCGGCGATGCGGTTCCATGAGGACAGGAATAAGCTTACCAAAGTCCTTGGATTAACGGAAAATCTTAGAATAGCAGAAAATTTTAGTGCATTTGCCGTAGAGGAGGGAGATGCTTTTTTGCTGTGCAGTGATGGTTTTTGGGAATACATTGAAGAAAAACAAATGCAAAAAATTCTTCGCAAGTCTGAAACTCCGCAACAATGGATGTCTGGTATGCTTAAAGAAATATCACACAATGTTAAAGAACATAATGATAACCTGAGCGCTGTCTGCGTGATGGTAAAATAGATTGCAAAGGAAGATAACAGGAATTATGGGCTATATTGATGATGTAAGAGAAATGACCGTACATGCATTACATGACATACCGATTGAAAAACTGATGAAAGTATCCGGAGAGATGACGGATAATTATCATTCGGCACATAAAACATCCAAAAGACTTATATCAAATGAATTGCAGGCTCTGGTATATGCCGCGGTAAGAATGCCGGCGACATATGCGGCAGTAAAAAGTGCGTTGGAACATGCTACAATATATAATGATATAACTATAGACACCATAATTGACGTGGGAGCCGGTACGGGAGCGGCAAGTCTTGCTGCAGAAGAAGTATTTAATTCAGGGCACATATGCCTCATGGAACGTGAACCGTATATGAGAGAATGCGGGAGCAGAATATTTGCGTCTATTAATGATGATATTCTTAAAGCTGCGCAGTGGTATGATGAGGATATCCTTAATGATAACGCGGACCGGCATGCTGACCTTGTTATGTCATCGTATATGATTAATGAAATAAAATTACAGGACAGGGAGATTGTATTTGACAGGCTTTGGAATATGGCTGACAAGATGCTCCTTATCGTTGAACCGGGAACAAAGGAAGGGTTTGAAGTCATATCACACGCAAGGGAATATTTTCTCGCCGGAGGCATGCATATAGCAGCTCCGTGCACGCATGAGAATAAGTGCGGACTGGATAAAGATGACTGGTGCCATTTTTCAGTGAGAGTGGCCAGAAGCCGGATACATAAGCTTATCAAGGAGGCGGATGTTCCGTATGAGGATGAGAAATTCAGCTATATTGCGATTGTGAAAGATGATGTGACATCCGACGGCATGCGCATACTGCGGCATCCTGACATACGTAAAGGCAATATCGGACTAAGGGTGTGCGATTCACAAGGTATCAGAAATACTATAATCACCAAAAAGGACGGAGAATTATTTAAAAAAGCCAGAAAATCGTCAGCAGGTGACATAATATGACATTGTGTGCTATGGACTTTTGTCAGAATAAGTGATAAAATGAATCATATAAAATGTATTTGGAGGGTTGGTTATGTACTTAAAAGATTTTATGGATTTGGATAAGCTTCAGAAAATCCAGGACATGTTTTCAAACGCAACCGGACTGGCAGCAATCGCAGTTGACCAGGACGGCAATTATATAACAGAAGGAAGTAATTTTACCGATTTTTGTATGAAATACACCCGTAGATCACCTGAAGGTAACAGAAGATGCGTAAAGTGTGACAACGAATGTAAAGGCGTTTACTACTGCCATGCAGGATTGATGGATTTTGCATCAGATATTATAGTTAACGGTGAGAAAGTCGGAGCTATAATCGGTGGACAGGTTCTTCCTAAAGAACCGGATATCGCGGAATTTGAACATATCGCGGATGAGCTTGGAATTTCAAAGGAAGAATACATAGATGCGCTTAAGAAAGTGCCTGTAAGAGAAGAAAGCGCAATCAGAGCGGCTGCACAGCTTCTTGCAGATACGGTTAACGAAATGGCCAATCTGGCATATATGGAGAATAAAGCCCATGAAAGTATAGAAAGCGTCAGTAATGAAATCGAAAGCCTGAAGTTGGACGTTAAATCGATTTCGGACAAGACGAAGGAACTTGAGACAATAGCATCACGACAGAATATGCTTACACTCAATGCTTCGATAGAAGCTGCAAGGTCGGGAGATGCAGGAGTGGGATTCGCAGTTGTAGCTAAACAGATGGGTGACCTTTCAAAACACTCAGCTGCTATATATAAAGGAATCAAAGAGGTATCTAATAATATATCAGATTCAATTAAGCATCTGGGAGATACATTAGAATAATAATCGCGGAGGAATAATGTCTGATTCAAAGGAAAGCAAAGTATCGCTGGAACAATATGAGAAAATCATCCATGCGTTAAGCCCATGCATGGACGATTATTTGTACGTCTATGATCTGGTAAATGATGTGTACTGTATATCACCGACGGCGGTAGAGCGGTTTAGACTGCCGGCGAGCAGATTTACGAATGTAAATGAGCACCTTAAGGAATTGACACATCCGGATGATTGGTACACACTTTCACATGATATTTCAAAAATATTTTCGGATGCTAACTACAGTTTTCATAATCTTCAATACAGGTGGACAAACAGGATGGGCGAAGCAGTGTGGATAAGCTGCAGAGGCCGGCTTGTAAGAAATGAGAATGGTGATCCAATTGCTTTGGTTGGCTGTATTAATGAAATCGGAGAGAAACAGCGCGCCGATAACATCAGCGGACTCAGAGGTGAAGCCTTTCTGAAGGAAGACCTTGTCAAATATGTCAATAAGGATAACGGTGCGTTTCTTATCAGATTCGGAATCGATGAGTTCCGAGAGATTGTCGAGAATTTCGGGCCCGAGTATGGTGAGAAGGTTCTTAAGAAAACTTCCGACTGCATATCGGAATGCGTAGGCAAGAATCAGAAATTATATAAGCTTGACGGTACGGATGAGTTTATGGTTCTGGATTATAACAGATATAATGTCGATTCTGCACATGCATTATACGAAATGGTTGCGAATAAAGTTACGGCATTTATAGAGGAAAGCCATTATGAAGTATTTTTCACGGTTTCAGCAGGAGCGGTCGATGTTGAAGAGTCAGAAGGCATGAATTATAACGAACTGATGAAACTTACCGAATTCGCACTTGGCAGAACCAGAGAAGTGTCCGGAACCGCGTTTTACGTATATAAGGATAAGGATTACAGGGATTTTGTCAGAAAACGCAAGATACTTCAGGTGCTGAGAAAAAGCGTGGACGACGGATTTAATGGATTTACCACATTATTTCAGCCGATTATAGATATCGAAAGCGGCAGATTTTCGCATGCGGAGACATTACTCAGATTCAATACTCCTGAAACGGGACCGTTGTCACCTATGGAATTTATACCGATTCTTGAAGAAAGCGGTCTGATAATTCCGGTTGGCAAATGGGTTTTATCACAAGCTATATATGCATGTACATATATGCAGAAGTTTCTGCCGGATTTTCATGTGTCATTTAATCTTTCATATGTACAGGTGCTTAAGAGTAATGTACTCTCAGAAATTATTAAGGTCATGAAAGAGTCAGGACTTAAAATGGGTAATCTTGTGGTGGAACTTACGGAGAGCGGCTTTGTGGAATCGAACGAGAACTTTATAAGTTTCTGCGAAGGTCTTCGCAAATACGGGATATCGATAGCATTGGATGATTTTGGAACAGGATATTCCAACTTCCATTATCTGTTTAACCTGACACCGGATGTTATTAAAATTGACCGGTCATTTACGCTGAAAGCACTTAAGAATGACTATGAATATAACCTGCTTAAATACCTGGCCCAGATGGCTCACAGTATTAATTCCAAATTCTGTATAGAAGGAATAGAAACGGAAGAGGAACTTGAACGCATTAAGCATATCGGACCGGATTATATTCAGGGATATTATTTCGGCAAACCGATGTCACTGGCTGATTTTGAACACAAATTTGCCAAGGTACAATAAGAACAAAAATATACACGGCTGTAAGAACTTTGGATTCTTGCAGCCGTGTAATTTATATGGAACAGTTATTATGCTTTCTTTTTCTTGGAAGCGCTTACTGCTACAACCACAATTACAACTACAACTACAACACCTGCGATGATACCGATGATAGCAACGGGCGGTAAGCCAGTTGAAGAAGAATCCGAAGCTGCGTTTTCGGCAGCCTTTGTAGCGGCAGCTGCTGTTGTCTCAGCCTCTGTAGGAGCTTCTGTAGGAGCATCATATGCAAATCCGCTTACTGTGAATGTAAGTTTGACTTCCACATCACCTGTCTCAGGAAAAACATTTTCGGCAGTCATACAGTCATCACGGCTCTTAAGGTCATTTCTCCAGTTATTATATGCGAGAAGACATGTATAAGGAATGGCGTAAGCATCCTCGTCGATATATACATCCTTGTATGTAACTACAGTATTTCCGTTGATTTCAACCTTGAGATTCGAGAATGTAAGGTCATTTTCCATAGGAATGTCAGTTGCTACCTGGAGTTGCTGAAGATTTACGGCACCGCCGAAATTAGATGTCTTGTATGACACTGTATATGTGCCGTTGCCTTCAATGACTGCATCCGTAAATGTACCTGCGTCAAATTCTGCTTTTTTGTCGGATGTGACCTTGTCGCCGTCGTCTCTTGATGAATAGTAACCGATTCTGGCTAACCAGATCTGGCCGTCGGCCGTTGTGGCCTGGATGCCGAGTCTTGCGTTATACTTGCCATTGGCATCAAACGGAGCTTTTGCTGTCTCATCTTCCGCAAATGCAGTTAAAGGCATTGCAAGAAGCATAAGAGCCATAAGCATAAAAGTGATAATCTTTTTAGTAATCTTTGTCATAAGAAAACCTCCTCGTTTTATTTTACTTATACATTATATCAGAGATTATAATATTTAAACAATGAAAGTATTAGTAGGGAATTACATTAATTTTTAGACAAAATTACACTATTTATTAAATTCATTAATTTTTGACGGTATTTGTGTCAAATTATTATGGCATTCTATCGTTGAAGTTCTCATGTTTTTATAATATCATAAGAGTGATATAGTACGCTTAAAAAGCGCAAGGAGGAATGAGATGTTTTACATAGGCGTTGATCTGGGTACATCGGCAGTTAAGCTGCTTTTGATGGACTCTGCCGGAACAATTGTTAACATTGTTTCAAGAGAATACCCATTATATTTTCCGCATCCGGGATGGTCTGAGCAGAAACCGGAAGACTGGTTTAGTAATACCATGGAAGGAATCAAGGAACTTATTGCGGACGTGGATAAGAGCAAAGTTGCCGGAATCAGCTTCGGCGGTCAGATGCACGGACTTGTTATTCTTGATGAGAATGACGAAGTTATCAGACCGGCGATTCTTTGGAATGACGGAAGAACCGTTGAAGAGACGAACTACCTTAATAATGTGATCGGTAAGGACAAGCTCTCACAATATACAGCAAATATAGCATTTACGGGATTTACAGCACCTAAGATCCTCTGGGTCAAGAATAATGAGCCTGAGAATTTCGCAAGAATCAGAAAAATAATGCTTCCTAAAGACTATATAGCATATAAGCTTTCGGGAGTATTCTGTACGGATGTGTCAGATGCATCGGGAATGCTTATTTTTGACGTTAAGAACAGATGCTGGTCTAAGGAAATGTGCGATATATGCGGAGTAAAGCCGGAACAGCTTGCTACAGTATATGAAAGCTATGAGAAAGTAGGCTGCGTACTTCCTGAGATAGCAGATGAGCTTGGAATCCCGCAGACATGTATAATTGCAGCCGGAGCAGGAGATAATGCTGCAGCTGCAGTCGGAACCGGAACAGTCGGAGATGGCAAGTGTAATATATCACTCGGAACAAGCGGAACTATTTTTATCTCGTCGGATAAGTTCGGAGTTGATAAGAATAATGCATTACATTCATTTGACCACGCAGACGGTCATTATCATCTTATGGGATGTATGCTTTCAGCAGCATCATGCAATAAGTGGTGGATGGATGAAATCATCGGAACCAAGGATTATGCAGCAGAGCAGAAAGAGATAGGAGAACTTGGACTTAATCATGTATATTTTCTTCCTTATCTTATGGGAGAACGTTCTCCGCATAATAATCCGAATGCGAGAGGTACATTTATCGGAATGACGATGGATACCACGAGGGCTGATATGACACAGGCAGTGCTGGAGGGCGTGGCATTTGCACTCAGGGATTCATTTGAGGTAGCCAAGTCACTCGGAATTAAAATAGAGAGAACCAAGATCTGCGGCGGCGGAGCCAAGAGTCCTCTTTGGAAGAAAATAATAGCCAATGTACTTGGAATTAAGGTCGATGTCATCGAAAGCGAACAGGGACCTTCAATGGGCGGTGCAATGTTAGCGGCTGTTGCCAATGGCGAATATGCAAGTGTTGAAGAAATGGCCGATAAGATCGTTAAGGTTGTTGACACTGTTGAACCGGATCCTGAACTTACGGCCAGATATAATGCCAGATATGATCAGTTCAGACAAATTTATCCGGCATGCAAAGAGTTGTTTGATATTATACAATAATTAATTGCGGCTGCGTACAAGGTTGTGAGGATTCTGTGCGCCGGCCCGGAAAGGAAAGAGCAATGAAAATATATAAAGTGACTGATCCTGAATTTGTACCATACGGAAGAGTTGTTGAAGGTGTTGATTTTGGCCCGCTTGTGGACAAAATGCAGGAGACCCCGCTCCCGGACGGAGTGGCTTATGAGCCTTCGGTGGATACACTTGAGGCACTTCCGGTTATGAAGGAGATTTCTGACAAGGTATACGGAGAGATGCCTGTTCAGATCGGATATTGCAACGGACACAACGAACTGCTTAATGCAGTCGAGTATCACAGAGACAGTGAGATTAATGTAGCGGCTACGGATGCGATACTTATTCTCGGCAAACAGCAGGATATAACAGCTGATTTCACATATGATACTTCACTTATGAAAGCATTCCTTGTACCAAAGGGAACAGCGGTTGAAATATATGCTACCACGCTTCATTATGCTCCGTGCGGAGTTGATGGCGATGGATTTAAGGTGTCTGTAATTCTTCCGAGAGGAACGAATTTCCCTCTTAAGGCAGATCATAAAGGCGGAGAGGACAGCCTGATCACAGCGGTCAATAAATGGCTTATCGGACATGCTGAAGGCGGTTTCACAGGATCTGAGCATATCGGCCTTATAGGTAAGAATTTAAATATTAATGAATAATACCGGGCGTAAGTGAACCCGGAAGAATGGAGGAAATTAAAATGTCAAATATGCCACAGGAAAAAATCGGTATCGTTGCAGTCAGCAGAGACTGCTTCCCGGAATCATTATCTGTTAACAGAAGAAAGGCTCTTGTAGAGGCTTATACAAAAAAATACGGCAGCGATAACATCTATGAGTGTCCTATCTGTATCGTAGAAAGCGAAATCCATATGGTACAGGCTCTTGAGGATATCAAGAAGGCAGGATGTAACGCACTCGTTGTTTATCTTGGAAACTTCGGACCTGAGATTTCAGAGACACTTCTTGCAAAACATTTTGACGGACCATCAATGTTTATCGCAGCAGCTGAGGAGACATCAGCTAACGGCGGACTTGTACAGGGCCGTGGTGATGCATATTGCGGTATGCTTAATGCAAGCTATAACTTAAAACTTCGTAATGTAAGAGCTTATATTCCGGAATATCCTATCGGAACAGCAGATGAATGTGCAGATATGATACATGAATTTGCACCTATCGCAAGAGCAATCATTGCAGTAAGAGATTTAAAGATTATATCATTCGGACCTAGACCACAGAACTTCCTTGCATGTAATGCACCGATTAAGCAGCTTTACAATCTCGGAGTAGAGATTGAAGAAAATTCAGAACTCGATCTTTTTGAAGCATACAATAAACATGCCGGAGACCCGAGAATTCCGGATGTAGCCAAAGATATGGCTGAGGAACTCGGAGCAGGTAATAAGAAACCTGAGGTTCTTGAGAAACTTGCACAGTATGAGATAACACTTCTTGACTGGGTTGAGGCTCATAAGGGATATAAGAAGTACGTTACTATCGCAGGTAAGTGTTGGCCGGCATTCCAGACACAGTTCGGTTTCGTTCCTTGTTATGTAAACAGCCGTCTTACCAAGATGGGTATTCCTGTTGCATGTGAGGTTGATATTTACGGCGCACTCAGTGAGTTTATCGGAACTGTTGTAAGTAATGACACAGTAACACTCCTTGACATTAATAACACAGTACCTGCTGATATTTACGGCGAGGACATCAATGGCAAATTTAATTACACATCCAATGAAGTATTCATGGGATTCCATTGCGGAAATACAGCATCTACAAAGCTTACTTTCTGTGAAATGCGTAACCAGATGATCATGGCAAGATCTCTTCCGGTAGAGGTTACCAACGGTACTCTTGAAGGAGATATTGTTCCGGGAGACATTACATTCTTCCGTCTTCAGAGTACATCTGATGCACAGATCAGGGCATATATCGCACAGGGAGAGGTTCTTCCTGTAGCAACACGTTCATTCGGAGCAATCGGAATTTTTGCAATTCCTGAGATGGACAGATTCTATCGCCATGTACTTATTGAGAAGAATTACCCGCATCACGGAGCCGTTGCTTTCGGACATTTCGGAAAAGCACTCTATGAAGTATTTAAATATCTTGGGGTTCCGGCTGATGAGATTAATTTCAACCAGCCAAAGGGTATGATGTATCCTACAGAAAACCCGTTCAAATAAGACCGGGCGTGCCTGACGAGAGGAGGCAGGAGCGGTACGTTGATACCGCTCCAGGCCAAGGCTCATCATAGAGCCGAGGAAATACCACTTCCTGAAAGGAATTAATATGAGAGAAACCAGACTTTTTAACGATAATTGGAAATTTATAAAAATAGAACCGGGAACAACCGGATATGAGAATTCTGACAGCTGGGTTAATGTGGATATACCGCATGACTGGCTTATTTATGATACAAATAATTTATATGAAGACAGTGAAGGCTGGTATCGTAAGACATTTGATCTGCAAACAGAAACGGGTGTAAGATATGCACTCAGATTCGATGGCGTATATATGGAACCGGTGATTTATGTTAACGGTGCAAAAGCCGGAGAATGGAAATACGGATATAATACTTTTGAAATAGACATAACAGATTATCTCGTTAACGGAGCCAATGAAATTCGTGTGCAGGTAATGCACAGATCTCCTAATTCAAGATGGTATTCCGGAGCGGGAATTTTCAGGAATATTTGGTTTAAGACTATGCCTGACACTCATTTTGTGTCAGATGGAATATATATAAGAACAGAGCGTACGGATACAGGTTATATGCTTAAAGCATCTTCTGAGATAAGCGGAAGTGAATTCGATGCTGTTGCATACACTGTATTTGATATGAATGGAACGGCTGTTGTATCCAAGACAACCGATGCAGCAGCGGATACGGTTGAGATTGAAGTTGAATCACCGGATGAATGGGACATCGATAATCCTGTGTGCTATGTACTTCGCGCAGAACTTCTGTGCAACGGACATGCAGTGGACTGCATTAATACACGATTCGGCTTCAGAACGATAGAATTCAACAGCGACAGCGGATTTTATCTTAACGGCAGGCATGTTAAGCTTAACGGAGTGTGTATGCATCATGATCTTGGTGCACTTGGAGCGGCAGTTAATAAGGCCGCATTATACCGCCAGCTTAAGATGATGAAGGATATGGGAGCGAATGCCATAAGAACCTCACATAATATGCCGGCTGTTGAGTTGTTGGATATAGCCGATGAAATAGGACTTCTTGTAGATAATGAAGCTTTCGATATGTGGAAAATGCCTAAGAACAGATATGATTATGCAAGGTTTTTCGAGGAATGGGCAGCAAAGGATATGCGTAATTTCGTAAGAAGAGACCGCAATCATCCATGTGTCATAATGTGGAGTATCGGTAATGAAATTTTTGATACCCATGCAGATGAAGAAAGCGGAATGAGATCCACGAAACTTTTATATGAGGCGGTCATTGAAAATGATCCTGATTGCAATGCATATGCTACATTTGGATCCAACTTCCTGGAAGGGGAACCGACACAGAGATGTGCGGATGTTCTTAAGCTGGTTGGATATAATTATTCTGAGAGACTTTATGATGCACATCATAAGGCACATCCTGACTGGTGTATATACGGAAGTGAAACCGGTTCGACACTGCAAAGCCGTGACGTGTATCATTTCCCATACAGTGAGCCTATACTCACGGATGTAGATGAGCAATGCTCATCGCTTGGTAACAGTACATGCAGCTGGGGAGCACCTGACAGTGAATTCTGCATAACAACGGAACGTGACAATAAATATTCCGCAGGGCAGTTTTTGTGGACGGGATTTGATTATATAGGAGAGCCGACACCGTATCAGACTAAGAATTCTTATTTCGGACAGGTGGATACAGCAGGATTTCCGAAAGATACATATTATATTTACCTGGCGGAGTGGACTGATTATAAGACTGATCCTATGGTTCACATATTCCCGTATTGGGATTTTAATGAAGACCAGATTATTGATGTCAGGGCAGCATCCAACGCGCCGGTGATAGAGCTTTTCTTTAACGGGATATCACAGGGCAAATTCAATATAGACCATAAGCACGGCAAAGAATTACTTGGGCACTGGCGTATTCCATATGCCAAGGGTCGGATAGATGCGGTTGCCTATGATGAGAACGGCGAAGAGATAGCAAGGGATACAAAAACATCGTTCGGAGATGGAAGCAGACTTATACTTAAACCGGACAAGCTGACGCTTGATGCTGATGGCGAGGATATGGCATTCGTTGAAGTTAATGTATTGGATGCTGATGGCAATTATGTCGCTAATGCCAATAACAGAGTCAGGGTCGAGATAAGTGGTGCAGCAAGGCTTGTAGGTCTTGACAATGGTGACAGTACGGATTACGATCAGTATAAGGGCGATTCGCGTAAACTTTTTATGGGCAGGCTGATTATAATGGCAGCAGCCGGAACCAATGCAGGCAAGGCAGCCATTAAAGTCACTTCTCCGTCATTGGAAAGCGCCGAAATAGAAATAGACTGTAAAGAAGCATACGTTAAGGCAGGAATAAGTGCCAATACATCCAATTACCATGTGGATACAGATGCGAATGAGATCCCGATACGTAAAATTGAGATAGCAAGCACAGAGGGAACGATACTTGACAAAGAGCATCCTGAAACGGTATTGACAGCAAAATGTTATCCGTCATGCAGTACATATGATGAGCTCGAATGGAGCGTTCTCAATGATGCCGGAGTAGAAAGCAACCTTGCCGGAATAGAAACTGTTAACGGACAGACTGTTCTTAAAGCCAGGGGCGACGGCGAATTCAATGTCAAATGTTATTCACGTAACGGAGGAAGCAGGGTGAATGTAATTTCGATGCTTGGGTTTAAGGCAACCGGTCTGGGAAGTGCTTCGATTAATCCATATGAGACGATTGCGGCAGCATTATATACAATCGCAAGTGATGAAATGGGCAATGCCGGAGAACACGGCGTTGCGACTCCGAGACACAAGGAAAGTTATATCGGATTTGAAAATGTGGATTTCGGAAGTTACGGAACCGATGAAGTTGAGATAAATATCTTTACCCATGACCGTGCGGATTTTGTTGTACAGCTCTGGCTTGGAATACCGGGAGAAGAGGGAAGCGAACTTATTCTTGACGGTATCTATAATAAGCCTGTAATATGGGATGTATACCAGCCTGAAAAATACAAACTCAGGCATAGAATAAAAGGCACACATACACTCTGTCTGCTCACGCGCGAGTTTATCAACATAAGAGATCTTGTGTTTACGAGACCCGACAAGGGATTTGCCAGAATTGACGCCGCCGATAATGATAAGATTTACGGAGATGACTTTAAGATATCGGGAAGCAGCGTAACAGGAATAGGCAACAATGTTTCTCTTGATTTCGATGATATGGATTTTAAGGACGGAGTTTCCAGAATCACAATTAAAGGAACGTCTTATACGGAAGTTAACACACTTAATATCATTTTTGCCGGAGAAGACGGAAGCCAGACGAGACAGATGATAGAATTTACACACACGGATGATGCTGAAGAGAAGACATTTGATATAAATCCGATAAAAGGAAAAAACAAAGTCACATTTGTATTCCTGCCGGGAAGCAATTTTGATTTTGAATGGTTTAGGTTTGAGTAAGGAAGGATAGAATGTTACACAAATTTTCAGAAGGTAAACCGTATAACGTAATTGCGTTGTGCATGACAAGGTTTAAATCGTATGATCAGGTAAGGCTGATTAATGAACTGTGCAAAGACTGCGGACAGACCGGGATAAAAGTTATTATATTTTCCTCGGTTACCGATTTGTACAATGGTGGTGTTAATGACATAGGTGAGGCACAGATTTTTTCAGCGTTTGAACCAGAAAGATTTGATGCAGTTGTTGTATTATCCGAGACGTTCAAGAATTCGGAAGTGCTTGGTACACTGATATCCAGATCCAAACGCGCGGATGTTCCGGTAATTTCGATAGACAGAGAAATAGAAGGCTGCATTAATATCGAATTTGATTACAGCAATGCCTTTGAACAGCTGGTTAAACATATTGTGGAGTATCATCATATTGATGATGTGATGATGATTGCCGGCAATAAAGACAATCCTTTCTCAGAAGAAAGAGTTGAATGTTTTAAGGAAGTTCTGGCGGCAAACGGAATTGCCGTTGACCGGAATATAGTGTTATATGGTGATTTCTGGGCAGATCCGACAAGAGAAGTGCTGGAAAAATATATCAATGACGGCAATCATATCCCTAAAGCATTTATCTGTGCCAACGATATTATGGCAATAGAATGTATGAGAACGCTTAAGGAACATGGATACAGGATTCCGGAGGATGTACTGGTTACAGGCTTCGATGGTATAGATCTTGAACGATACTATTCACCGAGACTGACAACGGCGGAGTACAGAATAGAAGATCTGGCCCAGACGATTATCGATGCGGTAATGGATAATATTGACGGAAACCATGACATGAGTACCAGAATTGTCAATTATATCAACAGACTTGGCGGCTCATGCGGATGTAAAAAGACCAAAGCTACGAATGTTGAGGAACGTCTTTATAAAGAGAAATTTATTATTGATGACAGGGAAGAATTCATACAGTTCATGTATAATATGATAGCCCAACTCAGCAATTATCCTGAACTTCATTATATATTCAGGATGATACCGGAGCATATCGGCAGAATAGGATATGATGAATTGTGGATGTGCTTTAACAACGATTTCCTTGATGAGAATATGGATGTAAGTATTGAATTCAACAGGAACAATCAGTCAAATGCCGGATATTCCCCAACAATGAAGGTCCCGCTTCATCTTAAAGGTGATGAGATCTGCAATGATGGCAATGGCGAATATGAACAGTGCGATTTAATACCTGATATCGGAAAGGTTATTGAACGTACCGGCCAAATTATAGTTGTTCCTATACATTTGCAGGGGGTATCGGTAGGATATATGGCTGCTTCGTTCAGTCCTGAAAAATTCTTTTTCTCATACTATCAGACATTCCTGCTGGATTTCAGACATATACTTGAAGTTTATGTCAACCGTTCAACGACTGAACGTCTGTATGTAACGGATGTTCTGACCGGAATATATAACAGACACGGATTCTACCGCAATATCGGAGAAGTTATGAGACGAAGCCAGAAAACCGGTAATCCGTTTGCTGTAATTTCGATGGATATGGACGGCCTCAAGGGTATAAATGATACATATGGCCACTCAGAAGGCGATTATGCGCTCAAGAAAATCGGTGATTTTATGCGTAAAGCTACGACAAGTGGTGAAATCTGCGCAAGGTTTGGCGGAGATGAATTCCTTATTGTCCTCTGCAGTGAAAATGCATCGGAAAGAGCGGATGAGATAGTTAATGAAATCAAAAGCGATATAGAATATTTCAACGCATTTGGCAACAAACCATATTATCTGAATATGAGTATCGGAATATACACTAAGATTGCCGATAAGACGGATACACTCGACGAATATATCAGAAACGCTGATAATCTCATGTATGAGAATAAAAAAGAAAACAAAAAGAAAGAAAATAAATTGTAAGGAGAAGATAATGGAAAAAATTGCAAGCTTTACCGTGAATCATATTGATTTACTTGCCGGTATCTATGTTTCGCGCAGGGACTCAATAGGATCATGTGTACTTACAACATTTGATTTGAGATTTACCATGCCAAACCGGGAGCCGGTTATGGACACACCGGGTATTCATACGATAGAACATCTTGGAGCTACATTTTTAAGAAATCATCCGCAGTGGAAGGACAGAGTGATTTATTTCGGACCAATGGGATGCAGAACCGGTTTTTATATGATACTTGCCGGCAAACTTGATTCATCCGATGTTGTGCCGTTAGTCGATGAAATGATTGGATTTATCGAGAATTTTGAAGGAGATATACCGGGAGCAACGGCGCATGACTGCGGAAATTATCTTGATAATAATCTTAGTCTTGCTAAGTTCTATGCAAGAAAATACCGCCACGATGTACTGGATGATCTGAAGCCTGAGAGACTTAATTATCCTGAATAATTTAATAGTATAAATAAAGCGGGCCCGCACTTAAATATGTGCGGGCCCTTTATGTTAAGATAAATATGAGGAAGCGTTATTAAGCCTCAAAAAGCAGATCACCGTATGTAGGAATCGGCCAGTACTCTGAGTCAACTAAAGTCTCAAGTGTATCAACAGGAGCTCTGAGTGCCTCCATATCAGCCTTGATTACATCTCTGTAATATTCGGCAGTTGATTTTGTATCTGCCTTTTCTGCGTCTGCCTGGTCAGCTTTGAGCTTCTTCAAAGCCCCGTTGGCTTCTTTGAGGTATTTGCTGATCTCATCAAGCATTTCCTTCTGGACACTTGCATCAGCTCCGGCTGCGGTTACCTCATTTATCGAAGCAGCAAGCTCGGTAGTGTATTTTACAACGGCAGGAAGGATATCCTTGGCTGCCATATCTATCATGGTAAGTGCCTCGATGTTAATAGAAAGGCTGTATGTCTCATAGAGAACCTCGGCTCTGAGCTCAAGTTCAGCCTTGCTCATTATATTGAAATCACCAAAAAGCTTAACTGCCTTGTCAGTTGTGAGTGCTTCTGTAGCAGCAACCATTGATTTAAGGTTCGGAAGGCCTCTCTTCTCGGCCTCGGCAACCCATTCATCGGAATAACCGTTACCGTTGAATACGATTCTCTGATGTTCTCTCATGGTCTTGGCAATAAATTCATCACAAGCCTTGTCAAAATCAGCAGCACCTTCAAGTGTATCGGCAGCTTCCTTGAAAGCCTCGGCTACTATTGCATTGAGTGTTGTGTTAGGCATAGCAATCGAATCATTGGAACCAACCATACGGAATTCAAACTTGTTGCCTGTGAATGCAAAAGGTGAAGTTCTGTTACGGTCAGTTGCGTCCTTGGTAACAACCGGAATTGAGCTGATTCCAAGGTCAAGTACCTCGCCTTTCATGCATGTAGCGGCAGTACCGTCTGCAACAATCTGATTAACAACGTCCTCAAGCTGGTCTCCAAGGTACATTGAGATAATTGCAGGAGGTGCTTCATTAGCACCGAGTCTGTGGTCATTGCCTACATCTGAAGCAGACTGGCGTAACAGATCTGCGTGTGTATCAACAGCTTTCATGATACATGCAAGAACAAGTAAAAACTGTTTGTTCTCGTTCGGTGTTTTACCCGGATCGAGAAGATTCACACCGGTATTAGTTCCGATTGACCAGTTATTATGTTTACCTGAACCGTTTACACCTGCAAATGGCTTCTCGTGAAGGAGACATTCAAGGTTATGACGTTCAGCAACCTTCTTCATTGTTTCCATAGCAATGAGGTTATTGTCGATAGCTGTATCCGCTTCTGCGTAAATAGGAGCCATTTCATGCTGTCCCGGAGCAACCTCATTATGCTGTGTTGTGGCTGTGATGCCAAGTTTCCAAAGTTCTCTGTTGAGATCCTTCATATAAGCGCCTACATTTTCTTTGATAGCGCCAAAATACTGATCTTCAAGTTCCTGTCCCTTTGGAGCAGGAGCGCCGAAAAGTGTTCTTCCGGTATACTTAAGATCCTTGCGGGCCTCATAACTGTCTTTGCTTACAAGGAAATATTCCTGCTCAGGACCTACAGAAGCTGTAACTCTTGTAGCCTTTGTCTCTGAATCAAAAAGTTTAACAACTCTGAGAGCTTCATTGCTCAATGCATCCATTGAACGTAAAAGAGGAGTTTTCTTGTCGAGAGATTCTCCTGTATATGAACAGAATACTGTAGGAATGCATAATACTGCACCAATTGCACCTTCTCTGATAAAAGCAGGTGAGGCAACATCCCAGACGGTATAACCTCTGGCTGCACATGTTGCTCTTAATCCACCGGAAGGGAAAGAAGAGGCATCAGGCTCACCCATGATAAGCTGTTTGCCTGTAAAACTGGTAATTACATTACCGTCCTCGTCCGGATGTGTTACGAATGAATCGTGCTTCTCAGCCGTAAGGCTTACGATAAGAGGCTGGAACCAATGTGTGAAATGGGTTGCGCCCTTTTCCACTGCCCAGTCCTTCATGGCTTTGGCAATTACATCTGCGTCTTCGATTGAGAGGTTGCCGCCCTCATCCATAACTTTTTTGAGATTTTTGAACACCTGTTTAGGAAGGCGTTCCTTCATTTTGCTTACAGTAAATACGTTTTCTGCAAACACATCCTCAATTTTAAATGCTTCACTCATATTTATATCTTCCTTTCAGATTTATTCTATGCTTTACATATAATATAAAGCACGAAAAAAAGGCGTCCACTACCTAAGTAGGAACGCCTTTGTTCACCTTGTAATTAAAATACAATACTAAATTAAAAAAATCAAGTACTTTTTTAAAAAAAAATTAAATTTATTGATTAATTGTCGCAATAAGCTTACCGTGTACCATATGTCTTTCCGGATTCGCTGAACCGTTCTGACATGTATAAAGTGTGACAATATGATCCGAAGCTTCAGCTGTTACACCTGTGTCATACAACTTAAACTTATCGATATCAGCGAGATATTTTTCAATAGTTCTTTCACTGGCTATTATAAAGGTCTCAGGATTAGAATCATATGTAACATCACATACGTTGAAGATCTGGTAAACCTGAACTTTATTCTCGAGATAGATATAGAAATAATTATTATTGTCAGCAGCCTGCTTGTCGAAGAAATCCTTGCTGTCATATTCAAGCAGCGAAGCAAACATGGAATTATCCTGCATATGATGTCCGTATATGAAGGTATGTAAATCATCTATTAAAGGAGAATTCCTGTAGTCAAGAAAAATAGCACCTGACCAGTTCTCTTCACCGGTTACCGTGTGATTGAGATAATAATCATTATCATCGCCCTGGACAACCGGGTAGCTTATACCGACTGATGGAACATCAATCCATCCTGCAATACGTTCATTGATAGCTTTAAGTTTGTCAAAATCAATGTGCGCGTATGCATTGATTCCAGGGTATTTGTCGTTAATTGCTGAATCGGAAGGTGATACCGCGCCGGAGTTATCCTCCGTGGAGTAGACCTTATTGTCGATGTTATTGTATATATTCTGGGCCTTTTTGTAACTGCGTACAATACGGACAATCTGTATGGCAGCGAAGATGAATACGCAGATGGCAATACCCATGATTATGTAACGGATTATGTCACCTTTGCGTATTTTTTTCTTTATAACTGAAGAATCAGCAGATGTAACATCTGCCGGTTCCTCAGTATTGCTGTTTTCTGTTGTCGGTGTATTCTCTGTAAATGCTGTTACCTCAGGCTCAGTGTTAACCGTTTCCGGCTGCTGTCTGAGTTCGGAATCCAGTCCGGATCCCTCTTTATTAGAGTCACCCATATATTATCTCCGTGATTCAGGCTTTGTCTACTGAACCGAATAATTCCATTTTCTCTTTAACTGTTGCCTTGATAGCCTCAAAGCCAGGAGCGAGAAGTTTACGAGGGTCAAATCCCTTACCTTCAAGATCCTTGCCTGCTTCGATGTATTTACGTGTAGCATCAGCAAATGCAAGCTGGCACTCTGTATTAACGTTAATCTTAGCAACGCCGAGAGAAATAGCCTTCTTAATCATATCAGCAGGGATACCTGTACCACCGTGAAGAACGAGAGGCATATCACCTGTAAGTTCCTTAACTGCTGCAAGAGTCTCAAAGCTTAATCCCTTCCAGTTAGCAGGATATTTACCATGAATATTACCGATTCCGGCTGCTAACATTGTTACGCCGAGGTCAGCAATCTGCTTGCATTCCTTAGGATCTGCACATTCGCCCATTCCTATAACGCCGTCTTCCTCACCGCCGATTGAACCAACTTCAGCTTCGAGAGACATATTGTTCTTAGCGCAGATTTCAACGAGTTCCTTAGTCTTGGCAATGTTCTCCTCGATTGGGTAATGAGAACCATCGAACATGATTGAAGAGAAACCTGCTTCTACACACTTAAGGCATCCTTCGTATGTTCCGTGATCAAGGTGGAGTGCAACAGGAACTGTGATTCCCTGCTCCTCGATCATTCCTTTAACCATTCCTACAACTGTCTTGTATCCGGCCATATACTTACCGGCACCCTCTGATACACCGAGGATTACAGGGGAGTTAAGCTCCTGTGCTGTAAGAAGAATAGCCTTTGTCCACTCAAGGTTGTTAATGTTGAACTGTCCGACTGCATATTTGCCGGCTTCAGCTTTCTTGAGCATTTCTTCTGCTGTTACTAACATAATATTACCTCCAAAAAGATTCTTTTGCGGTCATTATAACACATAAATATCCATTTAACAAATATTTTGTGCGCGCATCTTAAACAAAATGACCGGTTATATTGTTTCAGGTTCCGGATAATCGGTTCCGAAAGTGTCTACCGTTACTTTGGATATTTTCTGATCTTCCATAGGACGGTCGTTCCAGTCTGTGCGGACTGCTGCAATTTCATTCACGACATCCATGCCGTTTATGACTTTGCCAAATGCTGCATAAGAGCCGTCAAGGTGCGGAGATGTCTCATGCATAATAAAAAACTGTGATCCCGCAGAATCAGGGACCATCGTTCTTGCCATTGACAATACGCCCGGCGTATGCTTTAAATTATTAGTGAAACCATTAAGATTAAATTCGCCCTTAATGGAATAACCCGGTCCGCCGGCGCCGGTTCCTTCAGGATCTCCGCCCTGAATCATAAAGCCTTTAATGACTCTGTGAAAAATAAGGCCGTCATAGAAACCTTTTTTGACAAGGCTGATAAAATTATTTACTGTGTTAGGCGCAACGTCCGGATATAATTCGGCTTCAAATACTTTGCCGCCTTCCATTTCAAATCTGACAATTGGATTCTGTGCCATTGTTGTTAATCCTTTCCGTTATATTGCGGGATTTCAATCCCGGACAATTATTATAATATCCGTAATGCGAGGTCAAGTCAATGTTAAAAAACATTATATTTCTCTTAAATAAAGAACAAAAAATACCGGATTCTGTACAAAACGGACCTTATGCCGTAGCATATGACAGTGCTTTTGCCGGCCCGGACGACAGCATTGTTATCACAGATGATATCGAGACCGCGCATGGCAGTATAGAGCAGGGCTGCCCGGCTGTGTATATATACGATGGGGAAAATTACATTTCAGGCATATCATACATAGCGGAGAACGTTGAGGCCTGTACGCCGCAGTATTGCAATGAGGCTTTCTGCCGCCAGAAGGGAATCCCGATGACTGTATTGCAAACGGAACGTACATACATTAAGGAAATAACGGTGGATGATCTTGGGGAAGTATACGAGTTGTATGATGATGACGAAATCCGTAAATACATGGAGCCGTTGTACGAATATGAAGAGGAAAAAAAGTTTACCGAAAGTTACATAAAGAATATGTACGGGATGTACGGTTTCGGAATGTGGCTGGTAAAAGACCGGGATACAGATAAATTAATAGGCAGGGCAGGACTTGAGCTGCGCCTGATAGACGGAGTGGAAGAGATGGAGTTAGGATATATAATAGGAAAAAAATACAGATACAGGGGATATGGATATGAGGTGTGTACGGCAATTAAAAAATACGCAAAGGATATTCTTGGTGCCGCAAAACTGAATATAATCGTGTCACCCGATAATATCCCGTCAATAAAACTGGCAGAGAAGCTCGGTGCATATGACACCGGCCGCTCTGCCAATTCGGAATACATAATAATGGAATGTGAACTTGACTAAAGAGCTTTATCTCCGCGTTCACCGGTGCGGATTCTGATGGTATCTTCTACATTATATATGAAGATTTTGCCGTCTCCGATATTGCCTGTGGCTATTTCTTTGGTAACTTTATCAATGATTACCTCGGAAAGTTCGTCGCTCACGACGGTTTCAACTTTGACTTTTGGGAGAAGGTTAACGAAATATTCGTTGCCTCTGTAAATACGTTTGAATCCCTTCTGTGTGCCGTATCCCATGATGTTAGTTATCATGATACCGTTTGCCTGACATTCATCAAGAATAACTTTAAGATCGTCCAGCTTCTCAGGTTTAATAATCATTTCCAGCTTCTTCATGTTAAAAACCTCCTTGTCATGTTTCATCACGCGCATGATGAAATTGCATATGTTAAAAGTGTATAATCATATTTTCCATTTTTGATATTCTAACATAAGAGACAGCCTAAATAAATACCCAAAAAAATTTTTTAAGAAAATTATGGAGATCAGTGGATTAAAACCGAAAAATGTCGATATAAGTATTGAAATAAAATGTGAAATTCATTAATATAATTCTTATTGCAGGAAGAAAGCGGGGTGAGACGCGATGCAGATAACAGGATACGGATTGTGGCAGGAACAGAATAACAGATATTCAGCCAGAATGCAGGAGCTTACCGCCGGTGGCATGACGCATGGCGTCACACAGAAGAATTTTTGGCTGATAATAAGGGGTTTACGGAGTTTTCCACAATTTTTTGATTTTTTTTAAAAAAGTGCTTGACTTTTATATGGTCACTATATATAATAATGCTTGTTCGTGAGAACGAAAGAACATGATTGATGGGCTATCGCCAAATGGTAAGGCACTGGACTCTGACTCCAGCATCTACAGGTTCGAGTCCTGTTAGCCCAGCTCGCACCACATAAGTGGTGCGTTTTATTTTATAAGAGAATAAGGAGTGTTATCGAAGTGGTCATAACGAGCCGCACTCGAAATGCGGTTGTCCTTTTTGGGCACGTGGGTTCGAATCCCACACACTCCGCTACATGAGGCACCGCAGTCCTGTATAAGAATTGCGGTGTTTTTTTGTGAAAAAACTTGACAACCGGATTCATATATGGTTTAATAAATCCAGTTGAACAATTTAAACCGTTGAAGTGGAGATAACGATAGTTGTGCACACACAGAGAGTCCGGGATGCTGAGAGCCGGATTGAACGCAGATTACCAAATGGACCACTGAGGGCGCAGTCAAAGGCATATGCTGAGTATTCTGCGACGTATGGACACACGTTACCTGTCGGAGATATGTTGGTATCTCGCTAAGCGCACTTTTTTTATACCTAAGTATAACATAAGTGAAACAAGGTGGCACCGCGATAAGTATATTCGTCCTTGATAATATCAGAAGATATTATCAGGGACTTTTTTTATTACATAAATCCAATAAAAAGGAGGCACACAAAATGGTATATCCATCATACGAAGAGGCCGTACAGATTATAAAGGGCGGAGATTACAAGAGAATACCGTTAAAGATTGAACTTTGTGCGGATATGATTACACCGTTAATGGCAATCAGAAGACTCAAGAAAGTGAGCAGACATGTTTTTCTGCTTGAAAGTGCGGAGGCAGACAAGAAATGGGGAAGGTATACGTTTGTGGGCTTTGATCCGACACTTGAGTTCACATGCCAGAACGGCGTGATGAGAATAAAAAGCGGCATGGAGATAAAGGAAGGAACCATGCATCCGGGTGATACCATTCGAAGAATAATTGCAGACAACAGAAGTCCGGTTATTGAAGACATGCCGCCTTTTACCGGAGGACTGGTCGGATATTTTTCATATGATTATATAAAATACAGTGAGACAACACTCAATCTTAATGCTGATGATGAAGAATCGTTTAAAGATGTGGATTTGATGCTTTTTGACAAAATTGTGGTATTTGATAACTACAGACAGAAACTGATTCTGATCGTAAATGTTAAGACGGATGATATTGCAACAGCTTATCATAAAGGAGAACTCGAGCTCCGTACAATGAAGACTCTGCTTACGCAGGGAGAAATGGCGGAGAACAGCCCGCTCAGATTCAAAAGCGGTTACAGGTATCTTTTCGGCAGGGATGAGTATTGCAGCATGGTTGAGAAGGCCAAACATTACATTCACGAAGGAGATATATTCCAGATAGTTCTTTCCAACAGGATAGAAGCTGATATTGAAGGAAGCCTTCTTGATACTTACAGGGCACTTCGAATGACCAATCCTTCACCGTATATGTTTTATTTTTCGAGCGATGATATTGAGATTGCCGGGGCGTCGCCTGAGACACTGGTTAAGCTTGAAAACGGTGTACTTCATACATTCCCGCTTGCCGGTACAAGACCGAGGGGCAATACCGATGAAGAGGATCTTGCACTGGAAAAAGAACTGCTTGCAGATGAAAAAGAACTTGCCGAGCACAATATGCTTGTGGACCTTGGACGCAATGATATAGGAAGAATCAGCAAAATAGGCTCGGTCGAGGTTGAAAAATATATGAATATCGAAAGATATTCGCATGTAATGCACATCGGTTCAACGGTGCGCGGAATTATCAGAGATGATAAGGATGCACTTGATGCCGTGGATTCAATACTTCCGGCAGGAACTCTTTCGGGAGCACCAAAGCTAAGGGCATGTGAACTTATATGCGAACTTGAGAACAACAAGAGGGGAATTTACGGCGGAGCGATAGGATATATTGATTTTACCGGCAATCTTGATACATGCATTGCGATAAGGCTTGCCTTTGCCAAAAACGGTAAAGTCTTTGTGAGATCGGGTGCGGGAATTGTGGCCGACAGCATTCCGGAAAATGAATATCAGGAATGCATTAATAAAGCAAAAGCGGTTATGAACGCGCTCGATATGGCACAGGGAGGTCTGGAATAATGATACTTTTGATTGATAATTATGACAGTTTTTCGTACAATCTTTATCAACTGATAGGCAGTATCAGGGATGATATCAAAGTTGTCAGGAACGATGAAGTGGGAATACAGAAAATAGAAGAGATGGCGCCGGAGTATATTTTTCTTTCACCGGGACCGAAGAGACCTGAGGATGCAGGAATCTGCATTGAAACAGCAAAATATTTTGCGGGTAAGATACCGGTTATGGGCGTGTGCCTCGGACATCAGGCTATATGCAAGGCATTCGGAGCCGAGGTTTCATATGCAAAACAGCTTATGCACGGTAAAACATCCGTGGCAACGCTTGATAATGAAAGCCCGATTTTTAAGGGCATGGACCATAAAATTAAAGTCGCAAGATATCATTCACTTGCGGCGGTGCCCGATACGATGCCTGACTGCCTGAAAGTTACGGCGGTTACGGATGACGGCGAAATAATGGCGGTTGAACACAGGGATTATCCGGTATACGGACTGCAGTTTCATCCGGAATCGGTGCTCACGCCGGACGGATATAAGATTATTGATAATTTTCTTAAGATTAAAGTGAAAGGAGCCAGATAAAATGATAAAAGAAGCAATAATTGAACTTACAAATAAGAAGAACCTGACATATGATACTGCAAAGACTGTGATGGACGAAATCATGAGCGGAGAGGCATCTCCGGTGCAGATGAGCGCATATCTTACGGCGCTTGCCATGAAGGGCGAGACAATCGAAGAAATTACCGCGTCGGCAGCAGGAATGAGAGAGCACGGAACCGGACTTAAGCATGATATGGACGTCCTTGAAATCGTCGGAACCGGCGGGGATAAATCAAATTCATTTAACATCTCAACAACATCAGCCATGGTCATTGCGGCAGGGGGTGTACCGGTTGCCAAACACGGTAACCGCGCAGCATCCAGCAAAAGCGGTGCTGCAGATGTGCTTGAAGCACTCGGAGTTAAGATTGATATTGAACCGGAACAGAGTCTTAAGGTGCTTACAGAGACGGGTATATGTTTCCTCTTTGCACAGAAATATCATTCGGCAATGAAATATGTAGGCCCGGTAAGAAAAGAACTCGGAATCAGAACAGTGTTCAACATTCTTGGACCGCTTACCAATCCGGCGGCAGCCAATATGCAGGTTATGGGAGTGTATGATGAAGCACTTGTTGAACCTCTTGCGAGAGTTCTGGCAAACCTCGGTGTAAAAAGAGCGATGGTTGTCTACGGAACCGACGGACTTGATGAGATTTCTGCCAGCGCGCCGACTAAAGTATGCGAGGTAAAAGACGAAGAATTTACATCATACACGATAACACCTAAACAGTTTGGATTTGAACCGTGTGACAAATCAGAACTTGTCGGAGGAACACCTGAAGAAAACGCGGCTATAACAAGAGAAATTCTGGATGGTGCCACAGGCGCGAAACGTAATGCGGTTATGCTTAATGCCGGAGCCGGACTTTATATCGGAGGTGCCGCCGATTCGCTCGAAGCCGGAATCAAGCTTGCAGGCGAACTTATCGATAGTGGTGCGGCCAAAGCAAAATTAGATGATTTTGTCAGATATTCAAACGAGGTATAAGACATGATACTTGATGAAATAGCTGCCAAGACAAGGGAACGGGTTGCGTTAAACGCATCGGCGCATCCGGTGGAAGAGTTGAAACAGAGAGCATATTCAATGGAATGCAACACCGGATTTCCTTTTGAAAAGGCACTGAAAAAAGACGGAATGAGTTTCATCTGCGAGGTCAAGAAAGCATCCCCGTCCAAGGGCATAATTGCGGAGGATTTTCCTTATATGCAGATTGCCGGAGAATATGAAAAAGCCGGAGCGGCCGCAATATCGTGTCTTACCGAACCGTACTATTTCAAGGGCAGTGACGATTATCTTAAGGAAATTGCGGAACATGTGCAGATTCCGGTGTTGAGAAAGGATTTTACCGTTGATGAGTACATGATATATGAAGCAAAGGTGTTCGGTGCATCGGCTGTTTTGTTAATCTGTGCAATACTTACGGATGAGGAACTTGCAAGATTTCATAAAATCGCTGATTCGCTTGGATTATCGGCACTCGTTGAAGCACACACCGAGGAAGAAGTAAAGCGGGCAATAGCATCCGGTGCGAGAATAATAGGTGTGAACAACCGTGACCTTAAGACTTTTAAGGTTGATATAAACACAAGCACAAGACTCAGAAAACTCGTTCCTGATGATATTGTATATGTGTCGGAAAGCGGAATCCGAAACGCGGAAGATATCGCGGCTCTGTATAAGAATAATACGGATGCGGTCCTTATAGGCGAAACACTGATGCGTGCTCCGGATAAGAAAAAAGCTCTCGATGAGCTGAGGGGCAGGGTGGTGTAACATGGCAAGAATCAAAATATGCGGACTTATGCGTATGGAAGATGTGGAGGCGGTTAACCTTTACAGACCGGATTATGTCGGATTTATATTTGCACCGAGCCGACGACGCATAACGGCCGGGATGGCAGAAAATATGGCACGCAGACTTTATGACGGAATACAAAGGGTTGGTGTATTTGTTGATGAAAATCGTGAAAAGATTGCCAAAATAACGGAATCAGGTATAATTAACGTAGTGCAGCTTCATGGACATGAAAGCGATGATGACGTTACATGGCTTGCCAAAAGGACGGGAGTACCGATAATTAAATCGGTATCGGTAAGAACGTCAGACGATATAGACCGTTACAGACATAATCCTGCAGATTACCTGCTTTGGGATAACGGCGCAGGAGGAAGCGGAGAGCAATTTGACTGGACGCACGTCCATGATGTAGGAAGGGATTTTTTTATTGCCGGTGGAATTGATATTTCCAATATTGAAGAAGCACTTAAATTTAATCCGTATTGTGTGGATGTTTCAAGCGGTGTTGAGACAGACGGTTACAAAGACCCGGATAAAATTCATAAAATAATAGATATAGTTAGGAGAAAATGATATGTCAAAAGGAAGATTCGGCGTTCATGGCGGGCAGTACATACCGGAAACACTTATGAACGCAATCATTGAGCTTGAGAAAGCTTACAACCATTATAAAGATGACCCGGAATTTAACAGGGAACTTACGGACCTGCTGAACAATTATGCGGGCAGACCGTCAAGGCTTTATTATGCTTCGCATATGACGGAGAAACTGGGCGGCGCAAAGATTTATCTTAAGCGGGAAGATCTTAATCATACCGGCGCGCATAAGATAAATAATGTTATCGGACAGATCCTTCTTGCCCAGAAAATGGGTAAGACAAGAGTCATAGCTGAAACAGGTGCGGGACAGCATGGAGTCGCAACAGCTACCGTGGCAGCACTTATGGGTATGGAATGTGAGATTTATATGGGTGAGGAGGATACGAAACGTCAGGCACTCAATGTATACAGAATGAGACTGCTCGGTGCCAAAGTGCATGCCGTAACCTCCGGAACAGCCACACTTAAGGATGCGGTTTCTGAAGCCATGCGTGAGTGGACTAACCGTATTGACGATACACATTATGTTCTCGGATCCGTAATGGGTCCGCATCCGTTCCCGACTATCGTAAGGGATTTTCAGGCGGTAATCTCCAAAGAGATTAAAGAACAGATCCTTGAGGCGGAGGGAAGACTTCCGGATGCGGTAATTGCATGCGTGGGCGGCGGCTCGAACGCGATAGGAGCATTTTACAATTTTATAGAAGACAAAGATGTCAGGCTTATAGGATGTGAGGCTGCCGGAAGAGGAATAGATACTGCAGACACGGCAGCTACCATCTCAACCGGAAAACTTGGAATTTTCCATGGAATGAAATCATATTTCTGCCAGGATGAGTATGGACAGATTGCACCGGTTTATTCGATTTCAGCGGGACTTGACTATCCGGGAGTCGGACCGGAACACGCATATCTGTATGATACGGGCCGTGCGGAATATGTCGCGATAACAGATGACGAGGCGGTTGATGCTTTTGAATTCTTGTCAAGAACAGAGGGCATAATACCTGCAATAGAAAGTGCACATGCCATTGCATATGCCATGAAGCTTGCTCCTGCAATGGACAAAGACAAAATAATCGTTGTAAACGTATCGGGACGCGGAGATAAAGACTGCGCTGCGATTGCACGTTACAGAGGGGAGGATATCCATGAATAACAGAATTAAAGAAGCCTTTGCACACGGCAAAGCATTCATACCTTTTATCACATGCGGAGACCCGTCGTTAGAGGTTACCGAACAGATTATAATTGAAATGGAAAAAGCAGGTGCAAATCTTATTGAACTTGGAATTCCTTTTTCCGACCCGACGGCGGAAGGCCCGGTTATTCAGGCAGCCAATATCCGTGCGCTTTCGGGTGGAGTGACAACCGACAAGGTATTTGAGATGGTTAAGAGAGTACGCAGGGTTGTCAAGGTGCCATTAGTATTCATGACATATGCCAACGTTGTTTTTTCGTACGGAATAGAAAGATTTGCTGCGAATGCGGCTGAAGCGGGAATGGACGGAATAATTCTTCCGGATGTCCCATATGAGGAAAAAGAAGAATTTGCTCCGGCTTTCAGAAAACACGGCATGGATATGATATCGCTTATCGCACCGACATCGCATGAACGTATTGCGATGATTGCCTCAGATGCGGAAGGTTTCGTTTATTGCGTGTCATCACTTGGAGTTACCGGTGTGCGTAACGAAATTACGACTGATATAAGCGAAATGACTTCACTTGTAAAAGCCCGTAAAGATATTCCGTGCGCTGTGGGATTCGGTATATCAACACCTGAACAGGCGGCACATATGGCGCAGAATGCCGACGGAGTAATTGTAGGCTCTGCAATAGTAAAAATCTGCGGCACATATGGCAATGACAGCCCTGCCCATGTTGCTGAGTATGTTAAGAAAATGAAAGACGCATTGAAATAATCACATATTGTCAGAATATTGTCAGAAGACCGCATTTTTTGTTGAATTAATGCGGTCTTTATGTTATAATTTTTCTACGAATTGAAAATTTTTCCGCATGGGGCGGAATACAAGGAGTGTGTACATTATGTTCAGTCAGTTATTGGGAAAGTACCTTGTAGACAAGAAGGTGCTTACAGATGTGCAGCTTCGCGAGGTTCTCAGCGAGCAGGCACAGGCAAGGGTTAAATTAGGCACCATTGCGGTTGCAGAGAAGCTTCTTACAGAGAAGCAGGCAGAGGAGATTAATCATCTTCAGACACAGATGGATAAGAGATTCGGAGATATCGCCATTGAACAGGGATATCTTACGGGAGCCCAGCTTAAGGAACTCCTCGATAAGCAGGGGAATGCAGCAATGAAATTCATACAGATTCTCACAGAGAAGAAGTATGTTGACATATCGGAACTTGATAAATATCTTACAGCCTTCGGAGCGGAGATGGGTTTCGCTGCAGAAGAGATGAAGGCACTTAAGAATGATGATATTGAGGCAACGGTCAAATATTTTGTTCCGGATGATGCACCGGAGTATGTGGCCGGAATTGCAGGACTTGCACTTCGTAATATAGTTCGTTTTGTTACAAGCGATTTCTATATGGATAAGGCATATAAGACAGATGGTTTTGATTATTCATATATCATGGGACAGCATACAGTCGGAGATCATAAAGTATATCTCGGATTTGCGGCAGATAAGGATACATCGGGAATACTTGAACTTGCTAAGGGATTTGCCGATGATGATTTTGTTAAGCTTGATGATGCGGCCATGGATGCGGTATGTGAGTTTGCCAATATGAACGACGGCCTTTTTGCTTCTGAGCTCAGTGACAAAGGCATTGAGATAGATATGGAACCGCCTGTTGTATATGTTGACGGACATGCGAAGGGTACATTTTACATAATGCCTGTATATGTTGCCGGAAAGCATTTCAATATGTGCATTGCAATTGATTCCGATGTTGATCTCGGCGATAATGAATACCATGTCATGACCGGTAAGACCCAGTCCGATGTTGATATGTCTTCGGCTAAGGCTGGCGTGCTTATCGTTGATGATTCCATGCTTATCCGCAGAATGCTCCGCGCACTTCTTGAGGATAACGGATATGCCGTTGTCGGTGAAGCAGCAGACGGAGAAGAGGCTGTTGAAGAATATAAGAGGCTTAAGCCTGACATAGTAACTCTTGATATTACAATGCCACGTCTTGACGGCGTCGGGGCTCTTGCACAGATTATGGAATATGATAATGATGCCAAGGCACTTATGATTACCGCAGCCGGACAGAAACAGAAGGTTGTGGAAGCTCTTAAGCTTGGCGCCAAAGCTTTTATTATGAAGCCGTTTGATAAAGAAGATGTATTAAAGAATTTTGATAAACTGCAATAATTAATATTACGGCAGTATTTGTTCAGATATTATTTAGGAGGATGACACGATGTATATTACATGTTTGGATCTCGAAGGAGTTCTTGTACCGGAAATCTGGATTGCTTTTGCAAAGGAAAGCGGCATTCCTGAACTGAAGAGGACGACAAGAGATGAACCGGATTATGATAAGCTTATGAAATGGAGACTCGGAATACTTAAGGAGCATGGACTCGGACTTAAGGAAATACAGGATACGATCGCTAAAATCGATCCGATGCCGGGTGCCAGGGAATTTCTGGATGAACTTCGTTCAATAGGCCAGGTAATTATTATAAGCGATACATTTACACAGTTTGCAAGTCCTCTTATGAAGAAACTCGGATGGCCGACTATTTTCTGTAATTCACTTGAGGTTGCACCTGACGGAGAGATTACCGGATTTAAGATGCGTTGCGAACAGTCTAAGCTGACAACGGTTAAGGCACTTCAGTCAATCGGATATGATACAATTGCAAGCGGCGACAGCCATAACGATCTTGGCATGATAAGAGCCAGCAAAGCAGGATTCTTATTTAAGAGTACGGATCAGATCAAGGCAGATAACCCGGATCTTCCTGCATACGAGACTTATGATGAACTTCTTGCAGCCATTAAGAAAGCAATGGTATAATTGCATAGAACAGATATAATTACCCCCGCGGAATTAATGCCCGCGGGGGTTTGTTAATGTCAGCGGAATATCGTAAGGCACCGCAGGCTGTATTTTTAAGTATTCCTGTCATGTGAACTTTATAATTTAAATTCTATCTTTACGGACACGACAAATAATGATAAGATAATTATAATAATGCGCTAAGTGTAAAGAGGTGTCATATGAGTACATCAAAGGGCAGAAAGAAATACCGTATACGCAAGGGCAGGGTTGCAATGGCTGCCGGAGTGCTTTTTTTGATAATAGGGCTTATTGTTTTTGTCTGTATCAGAGCCGGTAAGAAACATCATAATAATAGTGATACGCAGGAAACTGTTGATTATAATGCAGTAGTACCGAAGGGACAGTTTGTAAAAGTTGAACTTGAGGACTGTAATATGTATATTGGAAGTGAACTTGACCTTAAATGTACTTCCGAGCCGGAGGAATATGCATCGAAAGTTATCTGGACATCATCGGATGAAGATGTTGTCACCGTTGACGGCAAGGGACATATTAAGGTCGTCGGAACCGGCGCGGCAGCTATAACGGCGACATATGATGTACTGGCTGACTCGGTTGTTGTCAGGGGTGTTAACCGTGATAATGAAGGAATCTCGGACGATCTTCCGGTATATGATGTCAAGGACAATAAAGTGATAGTCGTGAGGGAAGCGCAGACGGACGATGATGATGCAGACAAGGAACCGGCAACATCCGGGAATGACAGTAATCCGGATGTGACAGAACCGACATCCGATAACAGTGCAGGGAAGGATGGCAACGGCGGGACATCTGATAATATTAAGCCGTCACAGGATAAGACAGACAGAGATAATATTAAGGAATCGGAAGCTGCCAAGACTTACACCGCGATAAGTGAAGCTGTAAAGAATTCCGGATTCCAGACATATCTTGATAATACATACATATATCGTGAGGACGGTAATTACCTCGGAGAGGTGATTGTCCAGGAGAATATGACACAGATATATGTCATGACCAGAACAACCGCAATGGATAATGCTTTTAAGCAGGTTGTCAGATCAGTAATTCCGGATTCATATGAAGATGTTTTTGCCAGATTCATCAGTGCATCCAAAGATGAAACATTCAGTGCCGATGGCATGAAGGTGCGGGTAGTGGCACCGGTTAACGGCGGACACATGCAGCTTATAATATATTATTAATTAACGGAGGAACGTAATGATTAACAAGCGTAAGGTCAGACTTATGACCAGAACCGCCATGTATGAGAAACATGAGTGTTCCAATGATATTAACAAGGCCAAATACTATAAATCAGATTATGTCGGACTTCATATGTGGACCACCGCGATAGCGGTTACGATTGCATATATTATAATTATCATGCTGGTTATGTCGTGCAATTTTGAATTTATAATAAATAATCTTACCAATATGAATTATACAGTTCTGACGGTTATGCTGATAATGATTTATGCGGCAATGATGACTGTTTTTATGATAATAGCGTATTTCATATATTCGTACAGGTATGTGGAGTCGGAGAATGGTATCCGTATTTACCGGAACAGGCTTCATAAAATATATCTTATGAATAAAGCGGAAAGAAACCGCAAGGGAGGAATTAACTGATGCTCACGGGACTTCTTGAATTTAAAGAGAAACTTAAAGCCTTTTATGCAAAAGGCGGAATATATATCAGATATGTGTGTAACTTTGTACTTGCTTTTCTGTCAATGTTTGCGATGTCACGTAAAATAGGCGGCAATGGAATAATATCCAATCCGTTGATATGTATTGCATTGTCGATAGTATGTGCATTTCTGCCGGTCAATATTACCGTGGTTATTGTGACGATTTACATGATAATTAATCTGTTTACATTGTCACTGGAGCTTGCCATGATAGCACTTGGAGTGATGGTTGTTATTTATCTTCTGTATTTCAGGTTTGCGCCTAAGACAGGTTTCATTATGATATTGACACCGATTCTGTTTTTCCTGAAGCTGCCTTATGTTGTGCCGGTTGTTGCAGCACTCACGGTTGGAATGACGGGAATTGTTCCGGCTGTTTCAGGCGTGTTTATATATTATATAATAACTTTTGCTGCGAATTATTCAACAGCAATATCTACGCTTGATGTTAATAATGCATTGCAAAATATAAATTTTATTTTTAATAATATACTGACCAATAAAGAGCTTGTGACAATCGTGGTATCATTTGCCGTGGTTATTACGATGATATATTTTATAAAGAGATTGTCGGTGAACTATTCGGCGATAATAGCGGTCATTGCCGGATGCGTTACGGACGCGCTTATACAGATAATTGCATTTGCGGTTCTTTCCGTTAATTTCAGCATAATAGGAATGATTGCCGGACATATTGCAGCCATAATCGTCGGATTGGTAATTAATTTCTTTATTATGAGTGTCGATTACACTGCAACGGAATATGTTCAGTTTGAGGATGACGATTATTACTATTATGTCAAAGCGGTTCCGAAAATGTCGGTTGCCAGAAAGAATGTCACAATCAAGAAATTTAATTCAAGCAAGGATAACCGTGGTGCAATACACACCGAAAGTTATGAAATAGACGAAGACGATGAATAGAACAGCCGGATAATGTGAGGAAAGGCGAGTGTTATGCAGTCAATAAAGAATTTTTTTGATGAATATCTTTCTAATTTTTATATACCGAAATCTCTGCATGTATCTAATGTGTTTGAGATAATTATACTTGCGGTGCTTATCTATGAATTTATAGCATGGGTTAAGACCACAAGGGCATTTACCCTGCTTAAGGGTATTATTGTACTGCTTATTTTCTGGCTGCTGGCTTATATATTCAATTTTACGACGATTTTGTGGCTGGGCGGTAAAATAATCAACTTCGCAATAATAGCATTGGTTGTCATATTTCAGCCGGAACTCAGAAAAGCACTTGAACAGCTGGGACAGAAGAGATTTTTCTCCAAGATACTTCCGTTTGCCGAGAAAAAAGACAAGGGTGAAAGATTCAGTGACAAGACTGTAAATGAACTTGTCAAGACATGTTTTGAACTTTCAAAGACCAAGACAGGAGCACTTATTGTTGTTGAACAGGAAATACTTCTGACTGAATATGAGAAGACGGGTATTCCTATTGATGCGCTTATTTCAAGCCAGCTTCTGATCAACATTTTTGAACATAATACACCGCTTCATGACGGAGCGGTAATTATCCGTGGTGACCGTATCGTGGCGGCGACATGTTATCTGCCGCTTTCCGACAATATGTCCATAAGCAAGGAACTCGGAACGAGACACAGGGCCGCACTTGGTATTTCTGAAGTGACCGACACAATGACACTTGTCGTGTCGGAAGAAACGGGTGCCGTGTCAATTGCCATAGCGGGAGAGCTTTTCAGGAATATCGACGCGGATTACCTTAAGAGCAAACTTACATTCCTTCAGAAGAAGACAATTGATGTGACGAGGTACAAACTCTGGAGAAAAGGGGGAAGTAAGAAATGAAGAGCTTTAAAGAAATCAAAATAAAAGAACTTATTCTCCATAATTTCGGATTGAAAATACTTGCTATCATAATTGCAATCGTGAGCTGGATTGTGATTGTCAATGTTGATAATCCGTCGCAGCGTAAAACAATATCTGGCATAACGGTTAATATGATTAACGGAGATGCGCTCACAAGCAAGGGATATATATACCAGATTGAGTCAGGGGCAAGTATTTCCATAGTCGTTAAGGCACCGCAGACGATAGTTGATGAACTTAGATCAACGGATTTTTATGCATATGCGGATCTTAGCGAACGTACACCGGATGCTGACAGGGCACAGATCTATGTAAGATGCACCAAAGAAGGCATGGAGAATACAGTGGATATAGTAAGCCTGAGAACAGAATATGTACAGCTTGCAATAGATAATAAAATAGATAAAGAAGTTCCGCTTGAACTGAATATAACAGGCAGCCCTGCAGACGGTTATGTTATCGGAGACTATAGCATATCACCGACGACTATTAAAGTTACCGGCGCTGAGAGTACGGTAAGCCGTATATCCACAGCAAAGCTTAATTACAGTGTATCAAGCATGACGGCGACAATCAATGATTCTGTTGTGCCGGTATTCTATGATGAGAACGGAGTGGAGATAAGTTCGGATAAGCTGGAATTAAGCCGAAACAGTGCCTCAATCCAGATAGAAATACTTCCTACGAAAGTTGTTGATATTAATTATGCGCTTTCCGGAGAGGTTGCTGAAGGGTATCATATAGCTGATGAGAAAGCCAACATGAAAAATGTAAAACTTGCAGCATCAAAGGACGTTCTTGATAAGATAACATCGATTGATATCCCTGCCGGTATTATAGATATAGATAATGCAGATGATGACAGACATTTCGATATAGCACTTAAGACCTATCTGCCAAACGGATGCAAGATAGTATCATCCGAAAGTAATCTTAAGGTGGATGTGACTATAGAGAAAATATCAGAGAGAACAATACAGATTCCTATGTCGCAGGTTACGATCAGCGGAACCGAGTCTGATTACAGATACCAGCTGGTTGCCGATAATGGTTCGGGTTATCTTAATGTAATTGTCAATGGCAGTGAGAGTGATATAGGAACACTTACGGCAGACGACCTTGGTGCACGTATAGATATGAGCGGCAAGGGAGAAGGCAGTTATACAGTCAGGGTTAATCTTAACCAGAGCGATGATTACAGTATATCGGGGTCATATTATGTTAAGGTTATTGTTACTGATATGACACTCCCGGATAATCCGACTCAGCCTGAGGAAACGACAGGAGCAGAGACAGAAGCTGATACGGCTGAATAATATATAATAATAAAATGGAGAATGATTATGGCCAGAATATTTGGAACAGACGGAGTAAGGGGCGTTGCCAATAAAGAGCTCACAGTTGAGCTGGCGATGAACCTCGGCAAAGCAGGAGCATATGTGCTCACTAAGGAAAAAGCACATAAGCCGACAATATTAGTCGGCGGAGATACAAGAATATCAGGAGAAATGCTTGCTAATGCACTTATGGCGGGAATTTGTTCTGTCGGTGCAGATGCCGTTTATGTAGGAGTCGTTCCTACACCGGCAATAGCATATCTGACAAGGCATTACGGATACGACGCAGGCGTTGTGATTTCTGCATCACATAATCCGTCTGAATATAACGGAATCAAGTTTTTTAATGGTGACGGATACAAGCTTTCCGATCTTCTCGAGGATGAGATTGAAGAAGTGATGAGAATGAATTCAGCGGAACTTCCGATGCCGGTTGGCGGAGAGGTTGGACATATTACATACAGATATGATGCAAAAGACGATTATGTCAGATTTGCATGTTCATTGATAGATTTGGATTTATCAGGTCTTAAAATTGTTGTTGATACGGCAGAAGGTGCATCATATTATACGGCACCTAAGACGCTTGAGAGCCTTGGAGCTAAGCCGGTAGTAATACACAATCATCCGGACGGTGTCAACATTAACCGTGCATGCGGATCGACACATATGGAAGAACTTAAGAAACGTGTGGTTGAAGAGGGCGCCGATCTGGGAATTGCTTTCGATGGAGATGCGGACAGAATGCTTGCGGTGGATGAGAACGGTAATATGGTTGACGGAGACCAGATAATGGCGATATGCGGATTATATATGCGCAATCAGGGCAGACTTAAGAAAGATACTGTTGTAGCTACCGTTATGAGTAACCTCGGATTCTTCAGAATGGGTGAAAAAGAGGGCATCAATATAGTCAGGACCAAAGTCGGAGACAGATATGTCCTTGAATATATGCTGGCTAACGGATGTAATCTCGGAGGCGAGCAGTCGGGACATGTGATTTTCCTTGATGAGAATACTACCGGTGACGGGCTTATAAGTGCTCTTCATCTTCTTGAGGTTATTGTTAAATCAGGTAAGAAACTTTCGGAGCTTGCATCTGTAATGCGCGTGCTTCCGCAGGCTCTTGTAAATGCCAGAGTTTCCAATATCAAGAAAGAATACTATATGGATAATAAGGTAGTTGCAGATGCTGTCGCAGAACTCGAGGCCAGATTTGCAGGCGCAGGAAGGGTTCTTATAAGGCCTTCGGGAACGGAGCCTCTTGTGCGTGTAATGATAGAGGGTGATGACCAGAAATTCATCGAAGAAGAAGCAAAGAAACTTGCTGAAATTATTGAGAAGAATATAGGAGAATAATCACAGGTGAAAGTCGATGCGGTAATTCCGGCATATAAGCCGGGGCACGATCTGAGGGAACTGGTAGAGAAACTTCTTGATCAGACCGTAAGATTGGGACGAATTATAATAATTAATACTGACAGAGAGTACTTTGATGAGAAAGAATATCTTATCGCACCTGCGGTTGAGGTTGTCCATATTACAAGACATGAATTTGACCATGCCGGAACAAGGGATATGGGTCTTAGAATGTCAGATGCCGACTATGTGCTTTTTATGACAATGGATGCAATACCTAAAGACAATTACCTTGTCGAGAAACTGTTGTCAGGATTCAGACGTGCGGATAATATTGCGGTAAGCTATGCGAGGCAGCTTCCGAAGAAGGATTGTAACAGGATTGAGCAGATTACTCGTGAATTTAATTATCCGGCGCAAAGCAGGGTTCAGACATCGGATGACATCAAGGAACTTGGAATAAAAGCGTATTTCTGTTCAGATGTATGTGCAATGTATGATACATCAATTTACCGCAGCCTTGGTGGATTTAAGGCTCCTGCGATATTTAATGAAGATATGGTCTACGCAGCAGGAGCACTGGATGCGGGATACGCTGTTTCGTATTGCGCGGACGCACTTGTGTATCATTCCCATAATTATACAGGCAGACAATATTACAGACGTAATTTTGACCTCGGTGTATCGCAGGCCGATCATCCGGAGATATTTGAACGTTTTAATGTTAAAGGAACCGGCATGCAGCTTGTCAGGAAATCACTGGCACAGATATGCCGCAAGGGAACCCCGGCAGATATTATCAGACTGGTATACTATAGCGGAATGAAATATCTTGGTTTCAGAAAGGGTAAAAACTATCATAAATTATCTCTTAAATCATGTCTGAAACACACTTCGGACAAGGAATACTGGAACAGATTGACTTAGAATTATTTCGTAACAAATTTGTAACAATAAAATTATTGCTCTTTAAAGTGGCTTGATGTATTATAATAACTGGCATCGGATAAACCAGGGGGTTTAGAACGTTGATTAGAAGAAATCAGAAGAAATTTAATACGCTTCATGTTATATTGGACGCGTTTATCATAGCAATTGCATATCTGTCCGCGTGGGCAATTAAGTTTGGTCTGGACCTTGGTAAGGAAAATATTGGCAAAATCGGTATGGATATATATTTTAAGGCATTGATATTCATCATACCGGGATATATTATCCTGTACGCATTGTGCAGCCTGTATACGCCTAAGCGCATGCATGGCCAGCGCTATGAGGTCCTTAATATAATAAAGGCCAATTCATTCGGGCTACTTATTTTTATATTGATGCTCTATCTGCTTAAACAGATAGATTTTTCGCGAGTAATGATTTTCATATTCTATGTTCTTAATATAGTATATGAGATTGCGATAAGAGCAGCACTCAGAATGTTCTTAAGACACCTAAGACGTGAAGGCTTTAATCAGAAGCATATTGTGCTTGTCGGATACAGTCGTGCGGCGGAGTCATATATTGACAGAATACGAAGTTTCCCGCAATGGGGATATCATATAGTGGGTATATTAGATGATAATGTACCGGCCGATACCTGTTACCGCGGAGCCAAAGTAATAGGACGTGTGGCCGATATTGAGAAGACGATACAGACCAACGATCTGGATGAAATGGTCATAACACTTGGGTTAAGCGAATATGCCAAGCTGGAAGATGTTGTTGCGGTATGCGAGAAATCAGGCGTTCATACCAAGCTGATACCGGACTATAATAACATAATTCCTACCAGACCTTATACGGAAGATGTACAGGGACTTCCCGTCATTAATATAAGAAGGGTTCCTTTAAGCACAATGCCTAACAAATTTGCCAAACGTGCAATGGATCTGGTGTTGGGAACAGTGGCGTTAATTATTTTTTCACCGGTCATGCTGGTGACCGCGATTGCGGTTAAAATATCATCCAAGGGACCGGTTATTTACAAACAGGTCAGAGTTGGCTTGCACAATAAGGAATTTGAGATGTACAAGTTCCGTTCAATGTGTGTGCAGACTGACGGACAGGACGCGAAGAAATGGACAACAAGCACAGACGCAAGAGTTACGCCGGTAGGTAAGTTTATCCGCAAGACAAGTCTCGATGAACTGCCACAGCTTATCAATGTTCTTAAAGGTGATATGAGCCTCGTCGGACCGAGACCGGAAAGACCGTTCTTCGTAGAGAAATTCAAGGAAGAAATACCGCGTTATATGATTAAACATCAGGTGCGCCCGGGAATGACAGGATGGGCACAGGTGAACGGATACCGCGGCGATACTTCGATAAGAAAACGCATAGACTGCGATTTGTATTATATAGAGAACTGGAGCCTGCATTTCGATATAATGATTCTGTTCAGGACGGTTTTTAAAGGATTTGTTAACAAGAATGCATATTAGGGGCAGAGAACGAAAGGATTACTATCATGGCAAAATACAGAGATTTCGATGACGATTATGAGTATGAAGACGACAAATATATATACGAAGATGAAAAGACGCCGGGACGCAGAAATGTGAATGATTATTCTGTTGAGGAGAAAAATGATCAGAAGTCTGTCCGCCCGCATAAGAAGAAAAAACGCAAACGCTGGGTCATGATTCTTATATTTGCTATAGAAATTATCCTGCTGCTGGTGCTTATCACAGTATGGTATGTGGTAGGCAAACTTGAGATGATTGAAAGACCGGCAATAGACAGGGATGCGATAGTTATAAACAGGGAACTCGATGATGATACGATTGAGGTTCTGGACGGATATACCAATATACTTCTTCTTGGAAGTGATGCCAGGGACAATACGGTTGAGGGCCTTAATAAGCTTGGTGAGAATCATACCGACTCTATAATCATAGCAAGTATCAACAATAAGACCAAAGAGGTAAGGCTTGTGTCTGTATACCGTGATACGGTCCTCAAATTTATGGATACGGCGAACACACAGGAAGTCAAATACAATAAAGCAACCGATGCGATGTTCTATTATGGCGTTGAGTCGGCAATAAGTATGATAAATACCAACCTCGACCTTGATATCAAAGATTATGTGATGGTAAACTGGAATGCATTGATTGATATCGTGGATGCGGTAGGCGGAATTGATATTGAGATAGACGAAAACGAACTTCACTGGATCAATGAATATTTAAGGGATACCGGAAAGAATACGGGAAGAAGTTATACCAATGTAGAAAATACCGGAATGGTACACCTCGACGGAATCCAGGCTACGGCATATTGCCGTATCAGATATGGCGGCGGAAGTGATTTCAGAAGAACCGAGAGACAGCGTACGGTAATTAACCTTGTTGTTGAAAAAGCCAAGAATATGGATATCACCAAATTAAACAGTGCAATTAACAGCGTGTTTGGCAATATATCAACAAGCCTTGATGTCGGTACGATACTTAATCTTGCCAAATCGCTTGCAAGTTATACCATTACCGAGTCGTCAGGATTCCCGACGGAAGTGACATATGTTACGACATTAAAGGGTAATACAAGCGACAGGGATTTTGTGCTTGCGAAGGATCTTGCAGCCAATGTAACGGTGCTTCATAAGGTACTTTTTGATGTCGACAATTATGATCCGACACCGACTGTCAAAGATATAAATAAAACAATATCCGAACTCTCAGGAGCATATTAATGTTTAAAAAAATATACGGCAAATGGAGTAAAATTCATATTGCCCTCAGGGGCGCGATTCTTATAGCAGTGTCAGTTATACTGGCACTGCTTATTGAATTATTTTTTAATATCAGGGAATTGAATAATGATTATGTAAGGAACATCCCGACGGAAGAGATTACGGCTGTCAATATGCACTGCGATACGGACGGAGCATATGTATTTGACGGAGATGACTCCGGAAGCCTTGAATTTGATTTTGAGGGATATGCCGGGATGCTTGTTATAGAATATGATAAAGAAGAAACGTATTTCTCGCAGAATATTGATATAGAATACATTAATGCCTACGGGAAAAAGGAAAGTGAAAGCATTTCTGACATGGCACCGCTCTGGCTCAAACGTTCGTCACATAATATCCGCAAGAATACATCACACATTACATTGAGTTTTGACCATGATGCATCGTTGAGAATCAAAAATATAACAATTGACAGCAGACCGTATTTTAATATCCACCGCGTTATGCTTTTTGCATTGGGATTTACGGCACTGCTGATACTGATTCTGTTACGGCATATAATTGCGAAGAAAGTTGAAGTGGGTTTTGCAATTACCGCACTTGCCGCCGGACTGGCGATAATTGTGACTCTTCCGCTTGTCAGGGTGGGATTTGATGAAGAAACACATTTCAGAAATTCGTACCTGCTGTCAATAGCATCCCAGACCAGGAACGATGATGAAATATGGGAAATGCTTAACGCAAGCGAGGCAAACCATCCGTTAAGATATACGGATACGGCAAAAGAGTACCACGAATTTCTGGAATATCTTAATAATAATTGCAATTATTATGGTACCGAAGATGTCGAACATTACACGGTTACACCGAGACATACGAGCAGCATATCCACGTTTGCGTATGTTTTCATGGCACTTGCAATTAACATAGCCAGGGCATTTAAACTCGGTTTCGGATGGATATATATAATTGCAAGGCTGGCCAACCTTCTTGTATATGTGACGGTGATGTATTTTGCGATAAGAATACTCCGCAAGGGTAAAATACTCATGGCGCTTATAGGGCTTCTTCCGACAACGATTTTTACGGCTTCAACGATTTCATATGATCCTGTTGTAACATCTTTTATAATGCTTGGCATGTCATATGTAATTAATAATATGATATATGATGACTGTAACGGCCGATGGTGGCAGTTCGCCCTGGCGGCCTGCGCGATGGGATACGGATGTCTTGCAAAAGCGGTTTACGCTCCATTGATGCTTATGGCTCTTTTTATTCCCAAAAGCCATTTCAGGGATGACAGGACGAGACGCATTGTTAAAGGCGGTTTTATATCTGCAATGATACTTCTGATACTGACATTCATTCTTCCGCTTCTTATAGGCAGAAGCGGAGGCGACCCGCGTGGGGGCGATACAAGCAATGCGGGCCAGCTGCAGATGGTGCTTTCACATCCTGTTTCGTATGCGGGACTGCTTCTTAAATCCATATGGAGCAAATTAGTGTATTATACTATAGGAAGCGAAGCTGTGGATATAATGGCATATCTGGGCGCCGGTAAGGCTGTATTTGCAATAGATGCGTTACTGGTATTTACAATGTTTACACATTCGGATGATGACAAAAGACTGTCAGCGGGAAGAAAATGCGGTGTTGTGTTTATACTGTTTGCAACGACGGCGCTTATATGGACTGCACTGTACCTTGCATTTACACCGGTCGGCGTAGCATCAGGCATTGCCGGGGTTCAGGGAAGATATTTTATTCCTCTTCTTTTTCCTCTTTTTATGCTTGTACCGGCCGAAAAAATCACTGCACATTTTAACAGACAGTGGTATAATCTTTTTGTACTTATGATGGAGGGGGCAATCCTTTTCTGGGAAATATACAGGCAGATACTTACAGTATGTTCATTCTAAATACGGAGGCTTTATTGATATGAAGAAAATAATCGTGACTGGCTGCAACGGACAGCTTGGAAGAGCAATCAACAGGGAATACGAGAAAAGTAACGAATACGAGCTTGTCAATACGGATGTCGGAGAACTCGACATAACGGATGTGAAAGCTGTTCTTGAACTTACAGATAAGGTGAGACCTTATGCAATTATTAACTGTGCAGCATACACTGCGGTTGATAAATGCGAGACGGATGAAGACAATGCATACCGGATTAATGCAATCGGGCCGCGTAATCTTGCGATAGCAGCTGCAAGATGCGGTGCAAAGCTTGTTCATGTATCGACTGATTACGTATTTGGCGGAGACGGTATAAGACCGTACACAGAATTTGATGCGCCGGCGCCTAAGAGTGCATACGGAAGAACAAAACTTGCCGGCGAGGAGTTCGTAAAGATGTTTGCAAAGGATTATTTTATCGTAAGAACAGCATGGCTTTACGGCGAAGGAAAGAATTTCGTACGGACTATGCTTGCGCTTTCGGAGAAAAATCCTGAAGTTAATGTTGTAATGGATCAGGTTGGTTCACCGACGAGCGCGACTGAACTTGCCAGAGCTATAGTGTCGCTTGTTCCGACAGATAATTACGGCATATTCCACGGAACTTGTGAAGGGGTATGCTCGTGGGCAGATTTTACGGAGGAAATATTCAGGCTTACCGGCAGAAATTGCAAAGTTAATCATATAACGAGTGAAGAATATAAGAAAATGTTTCCACAGTCGGCCGACAGACCTGCATATTCAGTACTTGACAATTATATGTTAAGACTTACCGGCGGATATGAATTTGCCGGATGGAAGGATGCAATAGCGGCATATGTGAGAGATTTTATCTAGTTGAATAAATTGCATATATATGGTAAAATATATCAGTATGTACTTATCTGAAAGGAGATAAAAGGGATGAGAACCTATCTTGTAACAGGAGGAGCCGGTTTCATCGGTTCAAATTACATTCATTATATGTTTCGTAAATATGATAATGAGATAAGAATAATTAATGTTGACTGCCTTACATATGCAGGAAATCTCGAGAATCTTAAGGATATCGAGAATAGAGATAATTATACATTTGTAAAGGCTGACATTTGTGATAAAGAAGCTATAGAGAAGATTTTTGCGGCAAATGATATAGACAGGGTGGTGCATTTTGCAGCAGAAAGCCATGTTGACAGAAGTATCCGTAATCCGGAGGTGTTCGTTCAGACGAATGTGCTCGGAACGGCTGTAATGCTTAACGCGGCAAAGAAAGCATGGGAGAATGAAGACGGAACATTCAAGCCGGATAAGAAATTCCTCCATGTGTCAACCGATGAAGTGTACGGTTCACTTCCGGATGATGACACCGCTTTCTTCTATGAAACATCACCTATTGATCCGCACAGCCCGTATTCTGCGAGCAAGGCATCATCGGATATGCTTGTGAAGGCTTATATAGACACATATCATTTTCCGGCCAATATTACCAATTGCAGTAATAACTACGGACCTTACCAGTTCCCTGAGAAACTGATTCCGCTTATCATTAACAATGCACTTAACGGGAAGAAGCTTCCGGTATATGGTGACGGACTTAATGTGCGTGACTGGCTTTATGTTGACGATCACGCCAAGGCTATTGATATGGTTCAGGAAAAAGGACGTCTCGGAGAAAGATACAATATCGGCGGACATAACGAGAAACAGAATATAGAGATTATCAGGACTATTCTTGAGACACTTAATGAGATGCTTCCGGATGATGATCCGAGAAAGCCTGCTATCAACGAAAGTCTTATAACATATGTTGCGGACCGTAAGGGACATGACAGAAGATATGCGATAGCACCGGATAAGATCAAGAAAGAGGTAGGCTGGTATCCGGAGACAATGTTTAAGGACGGCATCAGACTTACAATCAAATGGTATTTTGAGCATGAGGACTGGATGAAGAATGTCACAAGCGGCAATTACCAGAAGTATTACGAAGAAATGTACAGAATATAATCAGACCAAAGGCAGCGCAGGGGAAATCCCGGTGCTGTCTGATTGTGTCTAATATGATATAACCAGGAGGCAGAATGAAAGGTATTATTTTAGCAGGGGGCTCAGGAACGAGACTCTATCCACTTACCAAGGCAATTTCCAAACAGATTATGCCGGTTTATGATAAGCCGATGATATACTACCCGCTTTCTACACTTATGCTTGCGGGAATAAGAGAAATACTCATAATATCGACCAGAAGGGATATAGGAGTATTTGAGGAACTTTTAGGAGATGGAAGCCAGCTGGGAATGAGTTTCTCATATGCCATACAGGAGACACCGAGAGGACTTGCGGATGCTTTTATAGTCGGAGAGCAGTTTATCGGTAATGATAATGTTGCGCTTGTACTCGGAGACAATATTTTTTACGGACAGAGTTTTTCAAAGGTGCTTGCGCGGGCGGCAGAAAGAACAAGTGGCGCCACAATATTCGGATACTATGTTAAAGACCCGAGGGAATACGGCGTCGTTGAATTCGATGAGAACGGAAAGGCAGTTTCCATAGAGGAGAAACCGCAGGTACCTAAATCTAATTATGCGGTACCGGGCTTATATTTCTATGATAATGATGTTGTTGAAATTGCTAAGAATGTCAAGCCGTCCAAACGTGGCGAGATCGAAATAACAAGTGTTAACAATGAATATTTAAGGCGTGGCGATTTATATGTTGAGACCCTGGGCCGCGGATTTGCATGGCTGGACACAGGTAATCATGATGCGCTACTTGATGCGGCGGATTTTGTGGCTGCATTCCAGAAAAGGCAGGGCCTGTATATCTCATGCATAGAAGAGATAGCATATAAGAGAGGCTTTATTACAAGGGAACAGCTTGTAAATCTTGCACAGCCATTGCTTAAGACTGAATATGGCAGGTATCTTATAGATATCGCTAATGGATTATAGGAGGCTATTATGGGTCAGATTAAAGTGACAACTTGCGATATAGAGGGACTTAAAGTTATTGAACCGAAGGTTTTCGGAGATGCGAGAGGATATTTTTTCGAGTCATATAATTATAATGATTATGCGGCAGCTGGAATTACACAGGAATTTGTACAGGATAACCAGTCCGCATCTAAGAAAGGCGTCTTAAGAGGTCTTCATTTTCAGAAGAATTTTCCGCAGGATAAGCTGGTGCGCGTTATTAACGGAGAGGTTTTTGATGTTGCAGTAGACTTGAGAGAAGGCTCAAAGACATATGGTAAGTGGTTTGGTGTGGTTCTTTCGGCTGAGAATAAGAAACAGTTTTTTATTCCGAAGAATTTCGCACATGGATTCGTTGTTCTCTCGGATTATGCTGAATTTGCATACAAATGTACTGACTTTTATCATCCGGATGATGAAGGCGGAATTATCTGGAACGATCCGGATATAGGCATTGACTGGCCTGTGGAAGATGAGTCGGAACTCATATTTTCCGACAAAGACCAGAAATGGCCGCAGTTTAAAGATTACAAAAAAGGTTGCTAATTCTGATGAAGTCGATTATTGTCAATTTTAATAAATACAAGCCGCTGTTAAATGAGCTTGTGACAAGAGATGTTAAGACCAAATACCGTCGTTCGGTGCTTGGCGTGTTATGGACTTTGCTTAACCCGCTCCTTATGATGGTCGTACTGTCGGTGGTATTCTCACATCTGTTTAAGTTCGATATAGATAATTATCCGTTATATCTTCTTGCGGGCCAGGTTGTTTTTAATTTCTTTTCGGCTGCAACCACAATGGATATGACGGCGATTATTGATAATGCACCGCTCATTAAGAAGGTGTATGTACCCAAATACATGTTTGTCCTTTCAAGGACTGTTTCGAGTGCCATTAACCTGATGGCATCGTTTGCTGCGCTCATAATTGTTATGCTTTGTATGAGGGCAGAATTGCATTATATGGCATTACTGGGGATACTTCCGATAATTGCACTTGTGGCGTTTTCACTCGGAATCGGACTGATACTTGCGGCTTTTGCGGTTAAATTCAGGGACATAATCCACTTATATTCGGTACTCACCACGGTACTTATGTACCTTACACCGGTAATATACCCGATGTCGAGTCTTCCGCGTGCAATCAGAATGGTAGTGCGCATCAACCCGCTCACGAGTATTCTTGAAATGTTCCGTGGATTCATGATATATGGCACATGGCCTGATCTGTTTACAACACTGATGACAATAATCCCAAGTGTGCTTGTGCTTGTACTTGGTTTCAGGGTTTTTTATAAAAAACAGGATGAATTTATCCTGTATGTGTAGAAAGGAGACGTTATGACAGATGATACAATAATCTCGGTAAAAGATGTCTCCATGCGCTTTAACCTCGCCAGGGAGAAAGTTGACAGCCTCAAGGAATATATTATCAGAGCTTTAAGAGGCAAATTACAATATGATGAATTCTGGGCATTAAGCGATGTCTGTTTCGATGTTAAAAAAGGCGATTCCGTTGGACTTATCGGGCTTAACGGAAGCGGCAAAAGCACAATGCTCAAATGTATTGCCGGAGTGCTTAAGCCGACCAAAGGAAGTGTCTCAATCAGAGGAAGTGTTGCTCCTCTTATCGAGCTGGGAGCCGGTTTTGACATAGACCTTACGGGAAGGGAAAATGTATTCCTCAACGGAGCACTTCTCGGACGTTCGCGTAAGATGATGCAGGATGTATTTGATGATATTGTTGAATTTTCGGAACTGCGTGAATTTATGGATGTTCCGGTTAAAAATTACTCCTCCGGTATGCTCTCAAGACTTGCTTTTTCAATAGCAACATCTGGAGAGGCCGATATACTTATAGTTGATGAAGTGCTTTCAGTCGGCGATTTCAGGTTTCAGGAGAAGTGCCAGGAACGTATACACAGGATGATGGATAAAGGAACGACAGTTCTTTTTGTATCGCACAGTATAGAACAGGTCAGAGAGATATGTAACAAGGTAGTCTGGCTTGAAAGCGGCAAAGTCAGAATGAAGGGCGATGCGGCAGAAATATGTGATGTATATATGCAGACCAGATAGAAAGGGCAGTTATGAACAGGAAGAAAATAATTTTGTTAATATTTGCCGTAGTGGCTGTTATGGTCGGCGGATATTTTTACGCTTATGTCAAAAAAGACTGTGCATTATATAACACGGATTATACGAGAAGCCGGATGGTGCCGGTGACGGGGATAAGTGACGGTAATGAATTCAGGTATTCATTTATATGCGACTCTGCTAATATTACCGGAATGAAGGTACTTATGGCTCCGGCTGATGCCGGAAAAGTATCAGGTAAGATAAGTTATGAACTTACCGATGAAAACGGGAATAGTGTTTCGGGACAGGAAACATTGAAAATATCCAGGCTTAAAAGCGGTAAATTCACCTTCCTTAACATGGATAAGGTTGAATATACTAAGGGGGAAAAATATACTTTGGTTATAAAATGCGGCAATGATAAAGGAGAAGGTGTTACCATATCCGGACAGCCGGATAATCTGACACCTGCAATCTGCTATACTTATGTTAAATGGGATTTGCAGACAATGGTTATTTTCGTACTTTTTGCTGCATATTTAATAGCATTTATGACAATACTTCTTAGAATATTCAGAAAGTAGGAATTGAGATGAGCGACAAGGTCAGAATGATATATTTTGCCGAATACAGGGCAAGACTCGATAATCCGGATCAGCTTGTTATACATGCCGGAACAAATGAGACATATATGGAACATGCTAAGATAAAGGCATATATTGATGGTGAAAATGTACCTGTCAAGGCAATTCTACGTGACAATACAAGGTCAAGATTCTGCTATAAATGGGATAACCTTATGTTTTCATGCGAATATCAGTTTGTTCTTGATGTTCCGAAAGAATTCAGGAAAGCGAAAGTCGTTGTCACATTTGCATGGCAGGACGAAGTATATATACAGAAATACACAGTATCCGGCAGGAGCTTCAGAAAAGCCGGATATACGATTTCGGGCGCGGTGGATTCTGTGCTTGAAAAGGATTCCCATATCAACGTTACAGGCTGGTGTGCGTATAAGGATCCTGTAAATATAAGCGTGCTAAAAGACGGGAAACCGGCTGACTGCGTTATAGAAAGAGTTCCGCGTTCTGATATTTCGGATTATTATCAGGATGATGAATTAATCGAGGACCCCGGATTTAAGATAATTTTTCCTCTGGGTTCGGATTATGAAACAGACATAGTGTTTACATCCGGGAATGAAAAGGTTGTCCATCATGTTGATTTATCGAAGAGAACGGACAGCACCGATAAGAGTTTTGGCAGACTCGCATCAATCGCTATGTCATATATGAAACAGCGAGGCGTACTGGAAACAGCCAAAAAAGTGCTTCGCAAGATTTCACGCGATAAGAAATCAATGGATTACGATAAATGGATTAAGCAGAAGGAACCTAAGAAAACGGTTCTTATGATGCAGCGCTCTCACAGTTTTCCCGTGAATCCGAAATTCTCAATAGTAGTGCCGGTATACAGACCTGACGAGAAATATTTTGCTCAAATGCTCAAATCTGTTATGGACCAGACATATGCTGACTGGGAGTTATGTCTCGCCGACGGAAGCGGAAGCGGACATGAAATGCGGGAAACAGTCCTCAAAGTATGTAAGGGAGACAGCCGTGTTAAGTATGTTGCACTGAAAGATAATCTCGGAATATCAGGCAATACCAATGCGGCACTTGATATGTCAACAGGCGATTATATAGTTCTCGGAGATCATGATGACATAATAAGACCGAACGCACTGTTTGAATGTGCATCCGCAATCAACGAAGACAACACGATTGATGTAATATATTCCGATGAAGACAAATACGACTGTGGAACACGTAAGAGATTTATGCCGCATTTTAAACCGGATTTTTCACCGGATATGCTTAATAACAATAACTATATCTGCCATCTTTTTGTGTTTTCAAGAGAATTATATGAGAAAGTCGGCGGATTTAACAGCGACTATGACGGCTCGCAGGACTATGACCTGATATTGCGCTGTACCGAGAAAGCAGCCAATATAAAGCATATTCCGAAGGTATTATATACCTGGAGATGCCATATGAATTCAACGGCGATGAATCCGGAGAGCAAAAAATACGCTTATGATGCCGGAATCAGGGCCGCACAGGCGCATTTTGACAGACTTGGAATTAAAGCACATGTATCCGAGGGTTACAGACCGGGATATAACAGGGTCAGATATGATATTGAAGGCAATCCTAAGGTATCAATTCTTATACCTAACAAGGACCATGTTGACGATCTTAAGCAGTGCCTTGAATCAATAATAGGCATACAGGATTATACCAATTATGAGATTATCGTAATTGAGAACAACAGTACGGAACAGGCTACTTTTGATTACTATAAAAAGATTGAATCCGTATACGACTGTGTCAAAGTAATTTACTATGACGGAGATTTTAATTATTCAAAGATAAATAATTACGGAGCTGCCGTAGCGTCAGGTGAATATCTGCTGCTTCTTAATAATGATACGGAGATGATTAACAAAGACTGTCTGCGTGAACTTGTAAGCTTTGGAACAAGACCTGAAGTCGGTATAGTCGGCGCCAGACTTCTTTATGAGGATGGAACCGTGCAGCATGCCGGAGTAATAATCGGCCTTGGCGGAGTTGCCGGTCATGCATTTGCGGGAATTAAAGGTGATGATCCGGGTTATTTTGCGAGGGCGGTCATTCCGCAGAATTACAGCGCAGTTACGGCTGCGTGCATGCTTGTGCGCAAATCCGTATATGACGAGGTCGGCGGGCTTGATGAGCTTTTTAAGGTGGCATTTAATGATGTTGATTTCTGTCTCCGTGTAAGACAGAGAGGATATCTTATAGTATATAATCCTGAAGCAAAATTGTATCACTATGAATCAAAGAGCCGTGGTGTTGAGGATACACCTGAAAAAGCGGCAAGGTTCATGGGCGAAACCAATAACATGATGGAACGCTGGGCCAAAGTTATGGAGGCCGGCGACCCATATTATAACCCTAATCTTTCGCTTAAGCGTTCTGATTTTTCCATAAGGGTATGATATGACAGAACAAGAGGTGTTTTGGATTGAGTGAAATCGTTGACAGAATAAAAGCATATACGGAGCGTTACGGCATAGTAAAATTATGCGGTAAAATTGTGGAAAAAGGTACCGGATATGTACGCAATATCGGGAAAACCGAAACAGAAAAACAGATTCATGAAGAGTATACATTTGCACGTAATCCGCTCATAAGCATTATTGTGCCGGTATACAATGTCGAGCACGAGGCATTTAAGGCGACACTGGAAAGTGTGCTTGCACAGACTTACGGAAACTGGGAGTTATGCATAGCCGACGGCGGAGAGAATAAAGTTGATGCAGTGATAGATGAAGTCATGGGCGATGATGCCAGGATAAGATATGTAAGCCTTGAATCAAATCTCGGAATATCAGGCAATTCCAACCAGGCACTTGATGTGGCATCGGGCGAGTATGTTGCCTTCCTTGACCACGACGATATACTGGAACCGGATGCTTTGTATGAGGCGGCAAACCGCATAGTAAATTATGGTGCGGACATGGTGTATACGGACGAAGATAAAGTCAGTCCGGACCTTAAACGTTATTTTAAACCGTACAGAAAACCGGATTATAATAAGACACTTCTTTTATCCAATAATTATATCTGTCATTTCTGCGTGATTAACAGGAAAATAGTAACAGAGGCAGGCGGATTCAGAAGTGAATATGACGGCGCACAGGATTATGATCTGTTCTTAAGATGCGTCGATAAATGTAAAGTAATTGAGCATGTTGATAAAATTCTTTATCATTGGAAATCCGGAGAAAATTCAACTTCCGGCAATCCTTTTAATAAGCAGTATGCTTTTGATGCCGGACGCAGGGCACTCAACGAATATACCGGTGATGGCACTGTTGTATGCGAGCTTGACGATCCCGGATATTACAGGGTTAATCTTATCGATGTTCCGGATGTGCAATGTGTAACGTCATATCCGTCCTATGACGGAAAAGATGAAGATATAAGAGCGGTACAGGCAGATTATGTCATACTTTTACGCACTGATATGAAGCTTTCAAAGGATTTTGCAAGACTTGCAGTCAGCCGCGCGGTTCTTACGGATGCCGATATTATTGTTCCAAAGATTACAGCCGGAGGCAGATATCTCTATAACGGAATTGCCCGTACGGGCCACGGATATACGAAATCTCTTAAAGGTAGCCCGGCGTGGTTTAAGGGTGATTTTAATATGGCAGCCGTTGACATGGAAGCGGCAGTTGTGCCGAGATATGGAATTATGGTTAAAAAAAGTGCGTTAGATAAGGTGCTTGATTCCGGGGACAGGAATTTATACGCACACAAAGGAAGTACAAAGGGCCTGAAAATGGTATATGCGCCTGAGATTACCGTTAAGATGTAGGAGGTATTTATGAGTAAAGTATCAATTGTAATACCTAATTATAATGGAGAAAAATGCCTTAGGGAATGTCTTGCATCATTAAAAAAACAGGATTACAAGGATTTTGATGTCATTGTTGTGGATAATTGTTCCGAGGATGCCAGTCTTCAGGTGGTAGAAGAGAGCGAGGGTGAACTTCCTCTTGAGGTAATTCCGCTTGATAATAATTACGGTTTTGCCAAAGCTGTAAATGACGGAATCAAAGCATCCGGTTCCGAGTATGTAATACTTCTTAACAATGACGCGGTTGCCGGACGCCATATGGTAGGTGCACTTGTGAACAGACTTGAGAAAGAATCAGATGTGTTTTCGGCACAGGCAATGATGCTCCAATATAACAACAGAAAGCTTATTGACAGCGCGGGCGATTATTTCTGTGTGCTCGGCTGGGGATTTGCAAGAGGCCGCGATGAGGCAGCCTCAAGATATACCGGAAAGTGCGATATATTCAGTGCTTGCGCGGGAGCGGCAATTTACAGACGGAATGTATTCGATGAAATAGGGTATTTTGATGAGAATTTCTTTGCATATCTTGAAGATGTTGATATAGGATACAGAGCTAAGATTTACGGATGGCGGAACGTATATGAACCTGAGGCGAAGGCACTGCACATCGGAAGTGCGGCCAGCGGTTCAAGACATAATGCATTTAAAGTAAGTCTCTCGGCTCGCAATTCGATGCTTCTTATGTATAAGAATTTTGCACTGTGGCAGAAAGTATTGAACTTTGTACCGGTGTGCGCCGGAATACTTGTAAAGATAGTGTATTTTGCACGAAAAGGACTTGCCGGTGCATATCTTAAGGGAATTTTCAGTTCATTCTTTAAAATGAAGGATGTCAGCAGGACATTAAATTTAACTAAAAACACAATTGCGATTGAGAAAGAACTCTTGCGCAATACACTCAGAAGATTAGGAATATAGAATGGACAGTATCAAATCTTGTATCAAAAAATATAAAATAATTCCATGCCTTGTCATGGTGGCTGTAATGGCTGTTACGGCATATCTGGTAAAATGGTACAGATACGGTGATATAGCGGGCAGATACGGACAGGATGTTATATATTTTTACCGGTATTATGATGTGATTGCATTAATTCTTATCATATCGGCCGTTGTGGTTTATTACCTTGTGTTTGTCAGAAAATCACCTGTCCATAAAATATATCTTGCCGCGTGTATATGTCTCGGAATAGCATTTACGCTTATAATCACACCGAATGCGGGTGCCGATGAGACCAATCATCTGTATCACGTAATGGGTACCGTCAATAGAATTACCGGTGCCGGGGATACGGGCAGTGAAGGTACATATTATGCAAGGCGGACTTTTGCGGACCTTGACCTTGATAAGAATATAAGTGTAACTAATTACATTAAAACTGCCAAAAACTTCTTTAAAACTGCGGGATGCGACGGAAGCGAACTGGTAGAAGTCAGTGCTGATGTGTATAATTACAGCCCGGCAGCCGTGATACTTTATCTGCCGGCAATTATCGGGATATTAGCAGGCCGGATTACAGGCCTTGGCGGTGTTATGACATATACGCTTGCCAGACTGCTGATGCTTGTGGTATATTCGGTGATAACATATACGGCACTTAAGAAAATACCGGTCGGTAAAAATTTACTTGCGCTTATTATGCTTCTGCCTATGATGACATCGAGAGTGGTATGCATATCGGAAGATTGTGTTTTGTATGCGGTTATTTTCTTATACATGGCATATGTTATGAATGCAGTTTATTCGGACCGGACAATAAGACCTGCCGAGACCGTAGTAATGGTATGCGCAGGAGTGTTCATGTCGGCATTTAAGGGTGGAATTTATATTCCGCTTCTGTTATTATTGTTTATGATCCCGAAACGTAATTTCGGAGAGAAAGTTAAGTACCCCGTGGTGGTAGCAAGTGCGATACTGCTGGCGGTTGTGACATTTGCGGCAGTTAATTTCAATATTTTTAAAGATGTGTCATCATCTACATCGGGCAGCGAGAATGAACTTATGTGGACCGAGAGCGAAGGATTTACGTTAAGACGGATGTTTACTCACCCGAAAGAAGCACTTTGCATGCTTTTTAACACATTTTTCCTTATGGGCGGAACACATTATGCCGAAATGTTTGCAAGCGGATTCGGCTGGCTGCAGATATATACATCGGGTTTTCTGACAGCCGGATTTACAGTGCTTATGGTGCTTACGCTTCTTAACTGCGAAGGCAGGGAAATCTGTTTTAATAAGAAACAGAGGATTATTTCACTATCTGCGGCAGCAGTGAGCATATTTATAATAGTTATATCAATGTGGATATTCTGGACACCGGCAGGCTCAGCGCATATAGTCGGACTTCAGGGAAGATATTTTATACCGCTTCTGTTCTGTGCAGTGTATCCGCTTAAAAACAGCAGATGTATCATCAAAAAGGATATCGGTGGCGGGATTATTTTTGCCGCGGTTATGTTTCACGCATTGACTTTTTGGGAAATATATATAAGAATGGCAGTCTAAGGAGGGTTTTATTATGGCTGAAAATGAATTTAAATATGAGCTTACCATACTCATGCCGTGTCTTAACGAGGCGGAAACGCTGGAGACATGTATTAAGAAGGCACAGACATTCCTGTACGAGAACAACGTGGACGGTGAGATACTTATCGCCGATAACGGAAGTACAGACGGCTCAATAGACATAGCAGAGCGCAACGGTGCCAGAGTTGTCAACGTCGAGACCAAAGGTTACGGAGCAGCGCTTATTGCCGGATGCAATGCGGCACTCGGTAAATATGTAATAATGGGAGACTCTGACGATAGTTATGATTTTTTACACCTTATGCCTTTCGTTGAGAAATTAAGAGAGGGATATGATCTTGTAATGGGTAACCGTTTCAAGGGCGGAATTGAGAAGGGCGCCATGCCATTTTCACACAGATATATCGGAAATCCGGTACTCTCATTTATAGGAAGATTCTTCTACTCAAGCAAGATAGGCGATTTCCATTGCGGACTTCGAGGATATAATACCGCGAGAATGAGAAGTATAGACCTTAAGACAACCGGAATGGAATATGCAAGTGAAATGGTTGTAAAGTCGACACTTTACGGCTTTAAGATTGCAGAAGTTCCTACGACGCTTAAGAAAGACGGAAGAAGCCATGCGCCTCATCTCCACACATGGAGGGACGGCTGGAGACATCTTAAGTTTCTTCTCATGCACAGTCCAAAGTGGTTGTTCCTCTATCCGGGAATATTCCTTCTTGTACTTGGACTCGGACTTATGTTGGCAATACTTGTGGGACATGTATCAATCGGTGGTGCCGGTCTCGGAGTACATACCATGCTTTATTCATCGGCAATGATACTGTTAGGTGTGAACATGGTGATGTTTTCCAAATTTACGGAAGGATATGCGCGTTCAACGGGATTCATTCCGGTCAAGCCGGTAGGAAAGCTTGGTAAATTCTTTACCGTTGAGAAAGGAATCCTTTTTGGAGTTATCCTTTTTATAATCGGACTTGTATGTTCAATTATGGCAGTTAATGTATGGGCGAAGAATTCATACGGAATCCTTGAGGCAGATAAAATGATGAGACTTACGATACCGGCATTTACGGCAATTGTTGTAGGAATCCAGATGATTCTCTCAAGTTTCTTCCTCGGAATCCTTCAGATAAAACACAAATAACGAGGTGCTTATAGTGAGCGAAGAACTTGTAAGTGTATGCATTCCGGCATATAACAGCGGCCGGTTCATAGTAAGGACGATAGAGTCGATTCTTAACCAGACATATAAGAACATAGAAATAGTGGTTGTGGATGACTGTTCATCTGATGATACGGTTGATAAAGTGAAGAGTATCAAAGATGACAGGATAAAGCTCATTGTCAATGAAGCCAATCTTGGAATGAGCCGCAACTGGGATAAATGCGTCCGCAGCTGCAGCGGCAGGTATGTAAAGCTTATACCGGCAGATGATTGTATATATCCGGACTGCATAAGCAGGAGTGTTATGATTCTTGAGAAGCACCCGGAGGTCTCACTTGTCGTTGTCGGAACAGATCTTGTGGATAATGATGATAAAATAACCGGTTCATACATGCACTGGCCCGGTAACGGAATAGTAAAAGGTGCCAGAATTGCCAAGACATCCGTGATGTTGAACAATTTCTGGGGCAATCCGGTGTGTGCCATGTTTCGCAAAGACGACTATATTGCAACAGGCGGTTTTGATGATGATATACCGTATATACTTGATTTTGACTTGTGGCTCGGATTGTCAAGGCTCGGCGATACGGCGGTCATCAAGGATAAATTAAGTTCATTCCGTGTGCGTAAGGATTCCAACACGGGTGTGCTTATAGGCAGCAAGGGCCGGGATTACACGGCAGAACATGTAAGGCTCCTTGATAAGCATATCGTAGCGCATACTTTTAAGATGAACGGTTTTGAAAGGTGGATTTCAATCACATGGAGACGCCTTCGGAACTATCTGATTGCTTTATTTATTAAGATTAAAGCTTAATTGATAAAAAAAATAATGACTTTTTGTAAATACAGTGGTAATATATACGAGGTAAAGTCGGGAAATATTATTTTATTAGGAAGAAAGGAAAAATATATGTCATACCAGGATACTTATAAAGAATGGTGCGTTAATCCGTATTTTTCGGAAGAAACAAGAGCAGAATTAAAGTCAATTGAAGGCAATGATAAGGAAATCGAAGACAGATTCTACAGGGAACTCGAATTCGGTACCGGCGGACTCAGAGGAGTTATTGGTAACGGAACCAACAGAATGAATGTGTATACAGTCAGAAAGGCTACACAGGGACTCGCTAATTTTATAATTAAAGAAGGCGGACAGTCAAAGGGTGTTGCCATTGCATATGACTGCAGAAGAATGTCGCCTGAATTTGCTGATGAGGCTGCACTCTGCCTGAATGCGAACGGCATCAAGGCATATGTTTTCCCATCTCTCAGACCTACACCGGAATTATCATTTGCGGTAAGAGATCTCGGATGTATAGCGGGAATAGTTGTAACAGCCAGCCATAACCCTCCGGAATATAACGGATATAAGGTATATTGGGAAGATGGTGCACAGGTTACATCACCTAAGGATGTTATGATCATCGATGAAGTTAAAGCTATCAAAGATTATAATGTCGTAAAGACAATGGACAAAATTGAGGCAGTTAAAGCAGGATTATATAATGTAATCGGTTCTGACCTCGATGACAGATATATTGCGGCACTTAAGAAACAGATTATCAATGCGGATGTTATTAAGGAAATGGGAGACGATCTTGTTGCCGTATACACACCGCTTCACGGAACAGGTAATATTCCGGCAAGAAGAGTTCTTAAAGAAGTTGGATTTAATAAAATATACGTAGTGCCTGAGCAGGAGAAACCGGACGGTAATTTCCCTACAGTAGGATATCCGAACCCTGAAGATCCTAAGGCATTCACACTTGCACTTGCACTTGCCAAGGAGAAGAATGCGGATGTTGTTCTTGCAACAGACCCGGATGCCGACAGACTCGGAGTATATGCCAAGGATTCCAAGACAGGTGAATATATGTCATTCACAGGTAACATGTCGGGAATGCTTATCGCAGAATACATTCTCTCCCAGAAGAAGGAGAAAGGACTTATTCCTGCTAACGGTGCATTGGTCAAGACAATCGTTTCAACCAATCTCGCAGATGTTATTGCCAAGGAATATAATCTTAAACTTATCGAAGTACTTACAGGTTTCAAATATATCGGAGAGCAGATTAAGTGGTTTGAGCAGAATCATACCTATGAGTATATGTTCGGATTCGAGGAAAGCTACGGCTGTCTCGTAGGCACACATGCAAGGGATAAGGATGCCATTGTTGCGGTTCTTATGCTCTGTGAGGCTGCTGCATACTATAAGAAGCAGGGACTTACACTCTGGGATCAGATGCTTAAGATTTACGAGAAATACGGATATTTCAGAGAGACACTTGTATCTCTTGAGAGAAAGGGTGTTGAAGGAGTTGCCGAGATTCAGGCAATGCTTGAGAAATTACGTAACAACCCTCCTGCAGAAATCGGAGGATATAAGGTTCTTGAGTTCAGGGATTATGAGAAAGATATTGTTAAACGTGCTGACGGAAGTACAGGCACAACAGGTCTTCCTGAATCCAATGTTCTCTATTTTGACCTTGAAGACAATGCATGGTGCTGTGCAAGACCTTCAGGAACCGAACCAAAGGTTAAGTTTTATATGGGTGTTAAGGGAAGCAGCTTTGAGGATGCGGATAAGAAACTTGCCGGCCTCAAAGAAAGCATGATGAGTCTTGTTGAATAATTCAATATAATCAATGATTATTATCCCGTTCATACGCCGGATGTGAGTATGGACGGGATTTTCTATACCCGGTATATGAAAATATCACTTATTTTCCTTATTTGCTACACAAAAAGTACACAATTTCCATCTATACTCATAGACATAGAAAGCGATAAAGATTACACCAAAGGAGATGTATTGATATGTATAATGATGAAAATAATTACACAGCATATAACAGCGAGCCGCAGCCGCAGCAACAGCCACAGCTCACCAAGAAGGGTTTAAGAGCCATGAGAAAGGCTCAGAGAATTGAACGCAGGGCCTCACAGCCTAAGAAAAAGAACTGGTTTGTAAGAGGCATAGCGATGGTTGTCTGTGCAGTGCTTTTAGGCGGAGTTGCCGGAGTTGCCTGTTACGGCGTAAGTTATGCAGGATACAGCTTATTCCCTATTAAGAACAGTAGCCAGACAGATGCTTCGGCAAAGCCGGCAACTACAGCGGCACAGCTTGGTAATGTAAATGCCAACAAGGACATCAAGGCCACGGTATATGATGTATCCGATATAGTTGATTCGGTAATATCGTCCGTAGTAGCCATCAATGGTGAATATACACAGGAAGTTAACTACGGCTGGTTCGGAAGCCAGACCAAGAAGTCAACGGTAAGCGGTTCCGGTATCATAATCGGTTCAACCGATGATGAGCTTCTTATGGTAACCAATGCACACGTAATTGACGGCGTTGAGAATCTTGCGGTAACATTTTATGACGGAAGCAAGGTCCCTGTTGAAGTCAAGAATAAAAAGAGCAGCTATGACCTCGCGGTTATTTCGGCAAAGCTTTCGGATATTCCTAAGGATGCCATTTATACTATAGCAACACTGGGTGATTCATCACAGATTAAAGTCGGTGAAGCAGCAATAGCAGTAGGTAACTCAATGGGTTACGGTATTTCGGTTACCACAGGATGCATCAGTGCAATTGATAAAACTGTAACGGTTGACAGCACGGAATACAATAACCTTATCCAGACAGATGCAGCCATTAATCCGGGCAACAGTGGCGGTGCTCTCTTCAATGCGCAGGGCGAAGTAATCGGTATCAACTCAGTCAAGATGAGTACAACAGGTGTCGAAGGAATGGGATACGCTATTTCAATTTCATCTGTTAAGGATATCATTAACGAACTTTCAACAACAGATTCAAGAAAACAGCTTGATGATGATGAAAGAGGTTACCTCGGAATTACAGGCGTAAGTATAACAAGCCAGATTTCACAGACATATGGATATCCGGTAGGTGTTGCCATCAGAAACATTACCAAAAACGGTGCAGCAGATAAAGCAGGACTTATCAAGAATGATATCATATGTTCCTTTGACGGTGAAACGGTTGAGACTATAGATTCTCTTGTTGAACTTATGAAATACTATGCCGTCGGAGAGACAGTCAAGGTTGAATATTATCATATGAACTCTTCGGGAGAATATGAGAAAACATCAACTACCGTAACACTTACATCCAATCCTGAGAAATAATTCATAATGAATATGACGCCGGATGCCATTGCAATAATGGTGTCCGGTTTTTTTTATCATGGCGGCGTTGAATTATAAACGGGAATATGTTAGAATTAACACGATTATTTATGGAGGAATAACTAATGGAAGAGATTATCAATAATAACGATGATGAGCAGAAGGACAATGATCAGAACGAGAATAAAGATTTTGAAGAATATGAGAAAATCTGTTATCTGTGCCACAGACCGGAGAGCAAGGCCGGCAAGATGATCGAACTTCCGCAGAATATATATATTTGTGCAGATTGTATGCAGAAGACATTCGACAGCATGAACGGACCTGGCGGATACGATGACCTGATGAAGATGAGCGGTATGCCGGGTATACATTTTATGAATCTCTCGGATTTCGGCGATATGCCGGAGCGTCAGAAGATTAAGAAGAGAAAGAAAGGCGATAATCAGATACCGCCGATAGACCTTAAGTCAGTTCCGGCACCTCACGAGATAAAGGCTATGCTTGACGAATATGTAATCGGACAGGAATATGCCAAGAAGGTTATTTCCGTTGCCGTTTACAATCATTATAAGAGAGTTGCCACGAATACAATGGACTCCATTGAGATTCAGAAGTCCAATATGCTTATGATAGGACCTACAGGTTCCGGTAAGACATATCTTGTACAGACGCTTGCAAGACTTCTGGATGTGCCGCTTGCGATTACGGATGCCACATCACTTACCGAGGCAGGATACATCGGAGATGATATTGAGAGCGTTGTATCGAAGCTCCTCGCAGCGGCCGATAATGATGTTGACAAGGCTGAGCGCGGTATTATTTTTATCGATGAGATAGATAAGATAGCCAAGAAAAAAGAAACACGTAACCGTGATGTCAGCGGCGAATCGGTACAGCAGGGTCTCTTAAGAATACTTGAGGGAAGTGATGTTGAGGTGCCGGTCGGAGCCAATTCCAAGAATGCCATGGTTCCGCTTACAACCGTAAATACAAGAAATATACTCTTTATATGCGGCGGTGCTTTTCCTGATCTCGATGACATTATTAAGGCAAGACTCAATAAGCAGTCGTCAATCGGTTTCAAGGCCGATCTGAAGGACAAATACGATGAGGACCCGGACATTCTTGAGAAAGTTACATTGGAGGATCTGCGCGAATTCGGTATGATACCGGAGTTCTTAGGCCGTCTTCCGGTAGTATTTACACTTAAGAAGCTTACCGAGGAAATGCTTGTGAGAATCCTCAAGGAGCCAAAGAACGCTATCCTGAAACAGTATCACAAATTATTGGAACTGGATGAGGTTGATCTTCAGTTTGAAGACAGCGCATATGAGGCTATTGCGAAGAAGGCTCTTGAGAAAGATACCGGCGCAAGAGCATTACGCTCCATTATTGAAGATTTTATGCTTGATATCATGTATGAGACACCTAAGGATAAGAACATCGGCCGTGTAATTATCACGAAGGATTACATTGAGAAAAAGGGCGGTCCGGTCATCGAACCGAGAGGTGTCGCTGTTCTTGAAGAACATTAGGCATTATTTTACGGCATGCTCCATATACTAAAATAAAAATGGATTTTTGCAGCGACGTATTTACATCTGAGGAATACACTGAATATATTCTGAGAGACGGATATTATACCAGGAGAGCGTTGGAACCGTATGCAGATTATTGCATTGCGGGAATTAGCGATAAATGGGCAATAGTATCTTTTAATATCAATATGACACAAGAGAGTACCTTTGAAAGACTGGGGTACTCTTTTTTGCCCAAATTATACGGTCTGTCGGATGTGACAGCAGTGAATGCGGCGGGAATCACGGCGGTCAGGCAGCAGCCTGTGCTTGAACTGTATGGCAGCGGAACCTATATAGCTATAATTGACACCGGGATAAACTGGAGGCATGAGGCATTCCTTAACAGTGACGGAACCAGCAGAATTGAGGTTATGTGGGATCAGCAGACCAACAGAATATATTATAATCAGGACATAAACGAGGCACTTGCCGGCGGCGGGGACATTCCGGGCGATGATATAGGACATGGGACTTATATGGCGGGAGTGGCTGCAGGTAATATCAACAGACAGTCAGGATTTTCGGGTGTCGCGCCATACAGCCGTCTGATTGTGGTCAGATTGCAGCAGGCTAAGCATTATCTGCGCGATATATATTTTGTGCGTGACAACGTGCCGGCATATTCCGAAGCCGATATAATGCGCGCAGTTGCATTTGTGTCGGATTATTCAGAACAAAAAGGGGTAACGGTATCATATGCTATAGGAATGGGCAGCAATCTCGGTTCACATGCGGGCATATCGCCGCTTGCCGACTATCTTGGTGATGAGGCGGAGAGACCGGGACATTGCGTCACATTGTCAGTGGGTAATGAGGGAAATGAGCGGCTGCACTTTGCGGGCCACATATCCGGCGATGAAGTACAGAGTGTTGAAATCAAAGTCGGACGGGGCGAGAATGGATTTGTATGTGAATTGTGGTCAATGGCTCCGGAAGTATATACCGTGGAAATAATTTCGCCGGGCGGGCAGATTATCAACAGACTGCCAAGCAGAACCGGAACCAGTACTGTACTTAGTTTTCTTTTTGAAAATACGGTAGTTGAAATTTATTACCAGCTGTTTGAAAAAAGTTCCGGGATGAATGTGGTTGCCATGCGTTTTGACAGTCCATCGGAGGGCATATGGACAATTAATGTATACGGACGTGATCTGACCACCGGAAATTACGATATATGGATCGATAACCGTGAATTTTTAACGGATGATACTTATTTCGTTGTATCGGATCCTTACGAGACAGTTACAAACCCTGCCAATGTCCCCGAGTGCATTGCTGTGGCCGCCTACAGCCATAAGGATAATTCTCTTTACCTGAAAAACGGGCGCGGATATAATTCAGATGGCATAATCAAGCCGGATTTTGCCGCTCCGGGTGTGGATATTCTGGTGCCGGACCATATGGGTGCTGCCTCTTATGTAAGGCGCAGCGGCAGCAGCATAGCCACGGCATTTACTGCCGGTACGGCAGCTCTTCTGCAGGAATATGGCAGCAGAAACGGAAATATGCGTATCATGACAACTCCGGCAATCAAGAACATATTGATATCCGGATGCGGAAGAAAACACGGTATAACATATCCCAACAGGGAATGGGGTTACGGTACATTAAACCTGTATAATTCAATTGATAATCTCCGCCGCGGATAATAAAATAATGTTACGTTGTTCCGGACTTTTGTAAAATAAATTTAAACAAGGTATTGACTTTATATTTTTAACGTGCTATAACTTAGTCATTAAATGAAGAGGCAAAGGTGCCTGATAAAGGCCACCTTTGTCTCTTTTTTTGTTTAGGAAAAGGAGGAAGAAAAATGGGAGATTTTTCAATCATCGACACATTCTGGGTATTTCTGGCAGCAATCCTTGTATTCTTCATGAATCTTGGTTTTGCGGCAGTTGAGGCCGGATTTGCCAGATCCAAAAACACGGTAAACATATTATCAAAGAACTTTATCGTGTTCGCTGTATCATCAATAGGTTATCTGCTTCTTGGCTGGGGCCTTATGTTCGGAGGCGATAACCCGTTTATCGGAACCAAGTCGTTATTCATTCTTGGCTCATCCGACAATTCATTTTATGACAACACGTTAACCTCAAGTGTTCCGTTCTGGGGCAAGGTATTTTTCCAGATGGTATTCTGCGGAACAGCAGCAACCATCGTTTCCGGAGCGGTAGCAGAACGTATTAAATATGTTTCATTCATTATTTTCTCGTTCGTGCTCACAATTATAATATATCCTATCATTGGTCACTGGATCTGGGGCGGCGGCTGGCTTGCAAGACTCGGTTTCCAGGATTTCGCAGGTGACACCGTAGTCCATTCGGTCGGCGGCTGGGCAGCTCTCTCCGGAGCACTCATCCTTGGACCTCGTATCGGCAAATACGGCAAGGACGGCAAGCCTCGTGCAATTCCGGGTCACAATATGTCACTCGCCGTTATCGGTCTTTTTGTTCTGTGGCTTGGCTGGTTCGGTTTCAATCCGGGCTCAACAATGAGTTTCCAGAACCCGTCCGATGTAATGCACATACTTTTTACAACCAATGCTTCAGCTGTAGCGGCTGTTCTTACATCTACGATAACTTCATGGATAGTTATCGGCAAACCTGACCTTGGCATGACAGTCAACGGCTGTCTCGCAGGTCTCGTCGGAATCACTGCAAGCTGCGCTTATGTAAGCATACCGGTTTCACTTCTTATCGGAGCCGTTGCCGGCGTAATTGTAGTTCTTCTTGTCGGTTTCTTCGACCGCCTCGGAATTGATGACCCTGTCGGCGCAACTTCAGTCCATCTCGGCTGTGGCGTATTCGGTACAATCTGCGTGGGCCTTTTTGCCAAAGAGGGCGTGACAAGCCTTTCTACCGTAAACGGTCTTTTCTACGGTGGCGGCGTAAAACTCCTCGGCACAGAGCTTCTCGGTATCGTTGCAGTCGGTGCGTTTGTATTTGCGGCAGCATCCCTTACATGGTTCGTCCTCAAGAAAACCGTCGGCATCCGTGTAACGGCCAAGGAGGAAATCGCAGGTCTTGACATCGGCGAGCATGGCAACATCGCATATCCTGATTTTGCACTCGTAACCGAGATGTCCGATTATGATGACGAGGCACCGGCTGACGAGACAGATGTATCTGCCAAGGTTCCCGTCAACGAGGCTGTCGTGGTCGAGCATCACGAAGCGGTCGACAGCGGCATAAGCAAGGCGACAATCATTATGAACCAGTCGAAATTCTCGCAGCTGCAGGATGCTCTTGAATCAATCGGCATAACCGGTATGACCGTAACCAACGTCTTCGGCTACGGTGTCCAGAAAGGCCACAAGGCATTCTTCCGTGGCGCACCTATCGAGACACGCCTCCTGCCGAAAATCAAGATTGACGTCGTAATCTCCAAGATTCCGGTCAACACACTTGTAACCACAGTCCAGAAGGTTCTTTACACCGGCAACATCGGCGACGGCAAGATATTCATCTACGACGTTCGCGATGTCGTCAAGGTCCGCACCGGCGAGCACGGATTCGACGCACTGCAGGATGAGGAAAAATAAATAGAAAAACCAATAAAGAGTCTGTCCCGGAAAGAGGAACAGGCTCTTTTGTGTGTGGAAAAAATGTTTGATTTAATACATGAATCGTGGTATTATATATGCATATTTAACAAAAGAATTAACGAGAGAGTGTATATTAAAAATACTTGAAATTTAGAATGAGTGGTGGATTTTAAATTTGTGCAAAATAAAAAGGCTATGAAGCCTTTTTATTAATAGCACCAATGTGCGTAAACAATATCGGTTAAAACCTTATTTGCACTCACCTTGTAAGTGTCTTTATAATAACACAGACCTATGTTAAAATGCAAGAATAATTTTTTAAGGAGAAAAAATAATGGACAAAAAGATGTATGTTGGAATTGATATGGGAACCAATTCGGTAGGAATGGCGGTAACTGATGAAGAGTATAACTTATACAGGGTTAAGGGAAAGGATTTATGGTGCTCAAGGCTATTTACCGAAGCTGATACAGCCGCTGAACGCAGAACGAACCGTATATCAAGACGTCGTCGCCAGAGGGAAGTTGCAAGGCAGGGAGTTTTGCGGAAGTTGTTTGCTGATGAAATAAATAAGGTCGATGAGGGCTTTTTTGCCAGACTCGACGAATCAAAATATCATTTAGAAGACAGGGATAGTGAACAGAAATATACATTATTTACAGATACGGGATATACAGATAAAGATTATTTCAAAGACTACCCTACAATTTTCCATCTGCGTAATGAATTATTGCATCCGGTGAAGGACAGCTATGATGTCAGATTGGTATATTTGGCAATAGCAAACATGTTTAAGCATAGAGGCAATTTTTTGAATGAATCCCTGGACGCAGATAAAATAACATCTAGTGCAGACGAAGCATACAGGAGCCTGGTCGAAACGGCTATGATGTATTCAATAGAGTTTCCTGAGAATATAAATGTTAAGAAATTTATTGATATAATTGGAGAAAATGGTGTTTCCAGAAGCAAACATCTGGAAAATGTATGTGAATATCTTGGAATTACCAAAAAAGATAAGCAGGCATACGAGATATTGAAACTTATATGCGGTATGAGCGGAGTGCTTATAAATATTTACGGCGAGGATGTAATAGACGAAGAAAATAAGAAATTCAGCATATGTTTCAGGGACTCTAACTATGAAGAAAAAGAGGGCGAGGCACTGGAACTGTTAGGCGATGAATACTTTGAACTATTGGAGGCTATAAAAGAGATACATGATATCGGAATGCTGGCAGGCATAATAAAGGGCCATAAGTACCTTTCTGAGGCAAGAGTTGATCTTTACGAACAGCATAAAAAAGATCTGGATATGCTTCAGCATGTCTTGAAGAAATATGATATGAAGGCATATGATGAAATGTTCAGAGTTATGAAAGCCGGAAATTACAGTGCGTATGTTGGCAGCGTTAATGCGCATAGTAAGAAAATACGCAGAAATGGCGGAGACGGAAGAACCCAGGAAGAATTTTATAAAAATGTAAAGGCTGTGTTAAAAAAATTTCCGGAAGATGATGAAGAAATAAAGACTATATTGTCTGAAATTGATAGTGAGACTTTTATGCCAAAACAGTTGACGGCTTCCAATGGTGTTATCCCAAATCAATTACATGTGTCGGAATTAAAAGCCATCCTGACAAATGCGGAGAAATACCTTCCGTTTCTGCTTGGTAAGGATGAGTCAGGACTGACGGTTTCTGAAAGGATAGTTGAACTGTTCAGATTCCATATACCGTATTATGTAGGACCGATAGGCGCACAAGGCGAAAATGTATGGGCCAAAAGAAGATCGGGAGAAGAAAATGGCAAGGTTTATCCGTGGAATTTTGAACAGAAAATAGATACACAGAGCGCCGCAAAAGAATTTATCAACAGAATGGTAAGGCATTGTACATATCTTTCCGGTGAACGCACGTTGCCGAAACAGTCACTTTTATACGAGAAATTTATGGTGTTAAATGAGCTTAATAATCTTAAGATTGCTGGCAAAAAGCCGTCAGTACAGGTTAAGCAGGACATATATGAGAAACTTTTTAAACTGGGGAAAAAAGTTACATTAAAGCAACTTGAAGAGTATTTATGTAATAATTCAATCATAGCGTCAAAAGAAGATATTGAGGGTATTGACGGTGGTTTTAATTCTTCATTAACATCCGTGGGTAAATTCCGTGGAGTGTTGGGAGATGAGCTTTTCACAGATGCCAATCAGGCAATGGCAGAGGAAATCATATTTTGGGGTACCGTATATGGTAACGATAAGAAATTTTTAAAAGATGAGATAGAAAGCAAATATGGTACAGTTCTGTCCAAAGATCAGATAAAACGTATCCTCGGTTTTAAATTCAATGGCTGGGGAAATTTATCTAAGACATTCCTTGAACTTCAGGGATCATGCGAGTGCGGAGATTGTTCGCTCATACAGGCACTTTGGGAGACAAATCATAACTTGATGGAATTGTTATCAGAGCAGTATGGATTCAAAAAGGAATTGGATGCATTGGCAAGTAATGTGGAAAAACCGCTTACCGAATGGACAATAGATGACCTTGATAACAAGTATTTATCAGCTCCGGTAAAAAGAATGGTATGGCAGACAATCAAAATGTTAAGGGAAGCCTGTGAACTTACCAATAAAGAACCGGACAGGGTCTTTGTTGAAATGCCAAGAGAACACGGAAAGGAAAATGACAGAAAAGCATCAAGAAAGAAAAAATTACTTGACCTGTATTCGGCACTTAAACGGGAAGATAAGACATGGGCTGAATTGAAAATCAGAGAAATCGAAGGAAAAACAGAAGCTGATTTCAGAATAAAAAAATTGTACCTGTATTATATGCAGCAAGGCAGATGTATGTATAGCGGCGAGAAAATAGAATTGAATGATTTGTTCAATAATAATCTTTATGATATTGACCATATATATCCGAGACATTTCATAAAGGATGACAGTCTGGAAAATAACCTGGTGTTAGTTAAAAAACAGATTAATAACCACAAGAGCGATAACTATCCGTTGGAAAGTAATATCCGGAAGAATATGAATGAATTCTGGAAAACATTACGTGATAAAAATTTTATTTCAAAGGAAAAATACAGCAGATTAATTCGCACAGAAGAATTTACGGACGAAGAAAAAGCTGCTTTTATCAGCAGACAGTTAGTGGAGACAAGACAGGGAACCAAGGCAATAACACAGGTATTGAAACAGGCTTTTCCGAATACTCAGATCGTATTTGTTAAGGCAGGTATTGTCAGCGATTTCAGAAAGAAATTCGATATAAATAAGGTCAGGGCACTTAATGACACTCACCATGCCAAGGATGCATACCTCAATATAGTTGTAGGAAATACATATTACACGAAATTCACGAATAATCCTATGAATTTCATAAAGGATGCAAGGAAAAATCCTAAAAATGATTTCTACAGATACAACATGGATAAAATATTTGACTACAATGTAATCCGTAACGGCGAGGAAGCATGGATAGCGGACAATGGGAAGACAAAACAGCATGTATTGCAGATAATGAAGAAAAACTCCGTAACAATAACCGTAAAGACGGAAGAGTATCATGGAGCATTGTCAAACAAGGTTACTGTATGGAGTAAAGAAAAAGCTAAAGGAAATCCGGATGCATATATGCCGGTCAAGACAAGTGATACAAAGGCTCAAGATGTTACAAAATATGGTGGCATTACCGCTATTGCAAATTCCGGATATACCCTTGTAGAGTATAAGGTGAAAGGTAAGAAAGTCAGAAGTCTGGAGGCCCTTCCGGTGTATCTTGGCAGAAGTAATGCATTGACTAATGAAGATATAATGCAATATATATCGGCCGCATTACAAAAAGAGTATGCCGGTAAAGAAATATCGGATTTAAGTGTGCGAGTACCATTTGTTCCACAGAAATCCAAGGTCAGAGTAGATGGTTTCGAATATTATCTTGGCGGTAAAACAGGAAAATCTGTTTATCTGAGTAATGCAATGCCTTTATATTTATCAGGAAATGACGAAGAATATCTTAGAAAGATAATGAAGGCAATAGAAATAGACAATTATGAGGAGATTGATAAGGATAGCAATGCAATAATTACTGAGGAGAAAAATGTAGCATTGTTTGATGTCTTATGTGTAAAACTTAACAGCGAACCGTATATCAATAACCGGTGGAACATATGCAAAACACTGGAGGGTAAGGAAGAAATATTTAAAAATCTGGATATTAAAAAGCAATGCTATGTTATTGGTCAGATTATTTCATGGATTAATTCGGCAATGCAAAACGTGAATTTGAAGGATGTATGTGGAAGCGAGCATGCTGGAACGCAAACCTTAAATAAAAAGATATCAGAGAGCAAAGAATGCATTCTTATTCATCAGTCTGTAACAGGTATGTATGAGAGAAAAATAGACCTGTTAAGCATATGAGTTGGCGGGTGGTAGTGGTTTCAAGAAGTGCCAAGCTGGACTATCAGATGGGATATATGGTAGTCCGGCAGGAAGAAACCACGAAGATATTTCTGAATGAAATAAGTACCGTTATTATAGAGACCACGGCGGTCTCTATAACGGGAACTTTAATGAGCGAATTGATGAAGAACAAAATAAAAGTAATATTTTGTGATGAGAAGAGAAATCCATCTTCAGAATTAATACCATATTATGGGGCTCATGACACAAGTGCCAAGGTCAGAAATCAAATTGCATGGACCGATGACATAAAAGCAACGGTGTGGACCGAAATTGTCACAGAGAAAATCCGGAAACAGAAAGAACTGCTGGAAGACATTGGTAAGATTGAGGAAGCAATTTTGCTGCAAAGTTATATAGATGATATGCAGTACGGAGATTCAACCAACAGAGAAGGACATGCAGCGAAAGTGTATTTTAATGCGTTATTTGGAAAAGACTTTACAAGAACTGCTGATTGTAATATCAATGCTGCCCTGAATTATGGGTACAGTATAATATTGTCGTCATTTACCAGAGAGATTGTGGCGAATGGGTATATTACGCAGATTGGGCTATTTCATGACAATATGTTTAATCAGTTTAACCTGGCATCTGACTTGATGGAACCGTTCCGGCCTATAGTAGATGATGCAGTTTACAATATGAAAATTAGTGTTTTTGAAAAGAATGAAAAGATGCAGTTGGTAAACCTGCTAAATAAATCTGTTAACATAAATGACCGTACAGAATATGTAAATAATGCTATAAAAATATATTGTAGAAGTATCTTTGATGCACTTTGTGATAAGGATATAGCGCTGATAAAATTTTATTCATTGTAAATTTCAGAGGGAAAGGATATGAGTTATAGATTTATGAGGATATTGGTAATGTTTGATTTACCAACAATAACCGCAGCAGAACGGCGTGAATATACTTTATTCAGAAAATATCTGATAAAATCGGGTTTTATGATGATGCAGGAATCAATATATTGTAAACTATCACCGAATTCAACATTAGCAGATGCAGCAATAGAGAATGTTCGTAAGAATAAACCGTCTAAGGGACTGGTGCAGATATTAAGGGTAACAGAAAAACAATTTGCAAAAATGGATTATATAGTAGGAGAGGGTAATACGGAAGTGTTATCATCCGATGACAGATTGGTGATACTATGAAACTTGTAGAACGAGAGTATGGGATTGAAGTGGATATTAAAGAAAATATAGTTTCAATCATTGTCCTGGAAGATGTCAAATTAAGGCTTCCGTTGATTAATGAATTATTTTCACAGACATCCGGCAAGGAAGGCAATTGGCTGCTTTTTGAAAATGATAAGAGTTTTGACTTGGGAAAGAAAGTGGAATTAATTCTGGAACCGTTGACATTGACTCTGAATAATAAAAAAGTTAAGACTAAATTGTATCAGGACATAAAAACGATTGCACAAGATTACTGTTTCTCGCAAGGGCTAGAGGTACATTCCCAGATATGTAATTATTTGGAAAATATGCTGGATAAATTGCCATATCCTATAAAATATGATGAAGATTGGGATGTATCGGAAATTCTTAAAGCATATAATGTGGAACTCGTGGAAGAATATGACAATATATTTGAAAAATTATATAATTATATTAAATTAGTGAATACCGTATGCGGAACTGAAATATTTGTCATGGTTAATATTAAGCAGTACCTGACAGATGATCAGATAACTGAGTTGTACAAAATGGCCGCATATGGTAAAATACAATTAGTGTTGATAGAATTCAGTATAAATAACAAAAGAGATTGTGAAGAATTGTATATTCTTGACAATGACGATTGCGTTATTACATATTAGCATCACTAACTTAGAGAATGTTTTGCGCTGATATAAAGAAAATGCTTGAACATATGCCAATATGTTATGGGTTCGGTGATGACCTTGAAAAAAGATTTGAGGTTTGAGAACCTTGTAAGTAAATAAAGGTGCAAAGCACTCATAAAATCAACCTCGCTTTCTTGTAAGTTTGAGAACCTTGTAAGTAAATAAAGGTGCAAAGCAGGCATCCGGGTACTTCTCAACATCCTCCGGTTTGAGAACCTTGTAAGTAAATAAAGGTGCAAAGCTTCTGAAAATCCTGATTATTGCTCTCTTAGTTTGAGAACCTTGTAAGTAAATAAAGGTGCAAAGCACTTTGCATCCAACGATTTCAGTCTGATATGTTTGAGAACCTTGTAAGTAAATAAAGGTGCAAAGCCAGATGTGAAATAGAAAATGTAAAAAAAGCGTTTGAGAACCTTGTAAGTAAATAAAGGTGCAAAGCACTAAGGGTATTATACTTCCGTCCGGCGAAGTTTGAGAACCTTGTAAGTAAATAAAGGTGCAAAGCATTTCTATATTCATTATACACCTATATACAGTTTGAGAACCTTGTAAGTAAATAAAGGTGCAAAGCGTTCAAAACGTGCATATGTATCATATTTCGGTTTGAGAACCTTGTAAGTAAATAAAGGTGCAAAGCTACCGAACAATATAATAATTTGCCAAATTGGTTTGAGAACCTTGTAAGTAAATAAAGGTGCAAAGCCTCCTAGGATTAGCAATCCTTGTATCATATGTTTGAGAACCTTGTAAGTAAATAAAGGTGCAAAGCCAATGCTGATGATGTTGATGCCTTCATAGCGTTTGAGAACCTTGTAAGTAAATAAAGGTGCAAAGCTGTTAATATAAGAAATAAAAAAGCTCGACAGTTTGAGAACCTTGTAAGTAAATAAAGGTGCAAAGCATGGTACTATTTATGATGTACGGCAAATTGGTTTGAGAACCTTGTAAGTAAATAAAGGTGCAAAGCGAATGTATCAAGGTCATTATAACCTTCGTTGTTTGAGAACCTTGTAAGTAAATAAAGGTGCAAAGCTTGCAAGTGCCTCGTCAATATCACGATACAGTTTGAGAACCTTGTAAGTAAATAAAGGTGCAAAGCTCTTTTGGAAAGAGAAGGATATCCACTTTAGTTTGAGAACCTTGTAAGTAAATAAAGGTGCAAAGCCAGCCTCTACCATTGAAACCCTCTCTGTGTGTTTGAGAACCTTGTAAGTAAATAAAGGTGCAAAGCAGTGCCGATCTTGCAGATTCTCGGTATCGTGTTTGAGAACCTTGTAAGTAAATAAAGGTGCAAAGCTTGCCAACTGCCATGCCTTTTCCAGAGCTAGTTTGAGAACCTTGTAAGTAAATAAAGGTGCAAAGCCAGCATCCAGGATGTTATCGCACCGCTCTGGTTTGAGAACCTTGTAAGTAAATAAAGGTGCAAAGCGGCTGTCTATGATAAGACTACTGGATTACAGTTTGAGAACCTTGTAAGTAAATAAAGGTGCAAAGCTTGGCTGCTGTACTGATCTATTTAATTTGAGTTTGAGAACCTTGTAAGTAAATAAAGGTGCAAAGCATTGAAACCACAAGAGACATTAACGAAACGGTTTGAGAACTTTGTAAGTAAATAAAGGTGCAAAGCCAATTCCATAAAAAATTGAAAAAATCGAAGTTTGAGAACCTTGTAAGTAAATAAAGGTGTGAAACATACTTAAAAGAATTGAGGCAGTCTAATAAGTTTGAGAACCTTGTTGTAAGCCGGGCAGTGGAAAAAGCGAAAAGTGAGAAAACGCGCGTAGCCCGGCCTGTGCCGGGTACTTAATCAATCCGTGTTTGAGACCTTGTGTAAATAAAGGTGCAAAACCTATGTAATACGTTGCGTTGTCATAACTTGTCTTGTGATACAGATAGACAGTTGATATCTAAATATATCTATACATTAAAAGATTTACGAAATGCTATTCCAGCCTTCCCCTTTGAATGAAATAGTAACAGCTAGTACATATTGACACTAAAAATCTTAAACCTTAAAATGAGGCCAAAACTGAGCTTAAAATGGTATATAATGAATTAAAAGCTATTGTTTTGCATGATTTCTGAACATGACTAATAAACGGCATGCCAGTCGGTTTGCAAAAGTAACTGAGACCCCGCTTCGATTACAGATATGAGGCCTTTGTTTGATCCGACAGATTTGCGATTAGTGTTTAATTAGTTTTGGACTCAGAATAACCTCATCAGGTGGAATGGGTGACAGGTTAAGTGCGGATAATAGCTTTTTTTCATCGGCAGAGTCCATTAAATTAAAAGGTGTCTTACCATCAAGGTTGTCACGTATGACACTGTTGATATGACAGCAAACAAGTCGTGTGTCCTCGACATTGAGCTTGTTCAGACTTGTTACCTTTGGGATGATTCTTCTTATTAATCTGTGATTGTTTTCAACATGAGGCTTTTTCTTCCAATGGAAGCGAATGAATAGTCTTGATGAAGCATTCGCTCAATAACATAACGTTCAGGTAAGGATAATTGTTTAGCCATAATAGCTCCTTCCTGATCAAACAAAGGCATCTTAAATATAAGCCTTTGCAAAAGCAGTTGCTAGTTTGCAATCGTAGTTGCAAGCGAAATCAAGCGTTTAAAAAAGCAATTAACATTCCAGCCTTCCCAACTCCGAATCCTGTTTATTGGACACATCAATCAGTACAATGTGAATCAGTTAAGAGATTTCATCTCCTGGTTCTTATTTTTTTATGGGAAGGAAGAGGTACAAATGAATTTGGACACACTGTATTATATCAGAGACTACAGCGGAAATTACTACAAGGTCGACAATAACGACCAGCTGGTGGTGGCAGATAGCGAGAAAAATGCAATGATATTTACATATGCGCAGGCGAACAGAAGACTTTCGGCCGGAAAGAAAATGGCTTTTTATTACATGGAACAAATGCAGGAGGGAGCGGTTGAAAGGGAAGCAGCCGATGAGGAAGAATGTGAATATACATCGACTGTTAAAGAACTGACCTATGATGAGGTGGCAGAGCAGGTGGATAAGAATGCGGCATCATATGATCTGTCAGAAATTGATTGGGAAGAATATCTGGAACATTTTGCATATGTGGCGGAGGGACTTAAGAATTACAGGGATGAGTTGTCGAAGAAACAGTCGGACATGGATCAGAAGATATGTGATATATTGCATTATATTGAACTCTGTGAGACTGATGACAGAGAGGCGATAGATTTGATTGAGCTGCTCAGGGTGTGTCGGGAGAATAGGCGGGATATTATGGATGAGTTGTCCAGAATAGAATATTTTCAGAGTAATCTGGGAACCAATGCCAATGTAGCCAAAGCAAAGCAGGCTCTTAAAAGCATCAGTGGCTTGGAAACCAGGAAATATACACCCCGTAAGTATGAGGAACTTTTTGAGAATTGCACATTCAGGTGCAGACATACACATGTGGAAGATCTGAAGCCGGTACGAACGAACGCGGATTATGACGGGACGCAGGTTGATAAAGAAAATACATATGAAAGTGAAGGCGGTGAATTTACGATGACGGATGATAAAAGATACACAATTTATGATGGAAAAGATAATGACTGGCTGGGGTTTGCAAGGCAGCAGGCCGATTTTTACAGGAATGCAAGACAGCATATGACAAATCTGAGGGTGGATATCGCTGAAATTGATGATGAGATTGAAAGCATTCTGATTGAAACGGAAGATGCGAATTGCAATGTGGCGCAAGGGTATAAGGTGTTTAAGAGACTTAAAGAACTCAGGCTCGAAAGAAAATCAAAAACGACTGAATTAAATTGCCTGTATGCATTGACGGATTATGTGGATTGCGATGCGCTTGCGGATACATTTGAAGCTAATCTTTCTGAGATTGAGGATATTATGGGCATTTCAAAGCCGAATGATGTGACTGAGATAAAGGTTGCGGCAGATAATTGCAATGAGGAGATACATATGGTTGAGCCTGTCAACGATCTGGTCGGATAAAATTCGGCTTTGAGAATATAGCAGTTTTAAAGTCTGCTGATTTCCACCCAGAAGCTTACCTGCCCAGGTTTGCCGACGCGGGAAATCAGATTGGTCATGCGGATGCGCCCGTTGGATACCGGCAGACTGTGAATGTAGTAAGTACCACTGCGGGCGCCGATGGACGGACCGGTCTCAGCATTGTAAACCGGAACGGATGAGAGACGGAATGCGCTGCCGGGAGTATACGAGCGCGCGGAAACATTAATAGTGCCGGGTGCATCGGGTGAACTGTATCCAAGAACAGTTCCGTCCGGGGCGATTACATCGACCGTATAAGTTCCGGAAGGCAGGGTGGATGAATCTATGTGTATATCATATGCATGATATCCATTGCCCTTACCTGAGACCGCCAAATCGGACCTGTAAGAGGATGCCTTGCCGGAAAAAGTTTTAACAACCGTACCGGAACGGAGAAGCCGGACGGTGGCATATTCTGCGGCATCATCGATGCCATTCCAGAGCCAGCCGCTTACGCCGGAGTCGGAAATATTATCAATGAATCCGCTATATTTTTTCCGGATGGGCAGGGATGCATTGATATAACGTGTGGGGTCGAGCCAGGTAAAAAGATGCTCGTCGTTCAGGGAAGAGGATGTCTTAATGGGGGATTTGTAATTGCGCAGTTCCCAATGAAGGTGGGCACCGTGGCTGCTGCCTGTGTTGCCCATAAGACCGATACGGGTACCGGGCATCACAGTGTCACCTTCCCTGACGTAGACTTTTTCAAGGTGGGCATAGACAGTACAGAGTGTGTCAGAGTGGCGGAGAATGATGTAATTTCCGTAACCCATGCCTTCACGGTCGGGTACACCGTTGGTGCCGGAGAGATAGTTTACACATTTTATTACGGTGCCGAGCGAATGGGCGGTTATATAATCAATCTGAGACTTATATTTTACGATATCAACCCCGAGTGCCCAGCCGCGCCCGTTTTTTTTGTTTGATACATGAAGACGGTAAGGATATGAGACCTGATTATCGCCTGTTTCCAAAATACGGCTTTTAGTGTTCGTCATCGGAGCCCTCCTTTACTTCCGGAAGACCAACCAATGAAGTCAGAACGGACATTATTCCGGCAAGCAGTGATGTGGATGCGACCATTCTCCAATCTACATTCTGCAGGGCAAGTGATGTGCCGATGGCTGCGATGGCGGTTTGCGCGATTGACCGGACAGCACGGATGGCCGCGGCTTTGAACCAGAGTTTACGGTTGTACTTGAACATTTTTGAAAAATCCTTTCATGATGAATATGTATGGACTGAGCACTGCCATACAACAGCGCTCAGTAAATTTAATCGTCAAAGGCCGGATTAATCGCGTATATATTTTTGCAATCAAGTTTATCCTGAGTGATATTGAGTGCCTCGCCGAAACGCTGGAAGTGTACGATTTCACGTTCACGCAGGAAACGTAACGGAGCTACTATGTCGGGATCATCCAGAACACGAAGAAGGTTATCATATACGACTCTGGCCTTCTGCTCGGCGGCGAGATCCTCTGTGAGGTCGCAGATAGGATCGCCTTTTACCTGAAATTCGCATGCATTGAACGGGATGCCTCCGGCCGCCTGCGGCCATACACCTACAGTGTGGTCGGTGTAATATGGGGCGAAACCGGAATTCATGATCTGTTCCGGAGTGAGATTTCTGGTAAGCTGGTGAACCATTGTGGCAACTATCTCAAGATGCGCTAACTCTTCGGTGCCGATATCCGTAAGCAGTCCGGCAACTTTATTGTCAGGCATTGAATAGCGCTGTGAGAGGTAACGCATGCTGGCACCCATTTCACCGTCCGGTCCACCATACTGGCTGATGATTATCTGTGCCGCCTTCGGGTCGGGTCGCTTGATGTTTACCGGAAATTGAAGTCTTTTTTCATAAACCCACATTATTCCATTCCTCCTTCCCATGGCCAAGGCCCGTCAATCCAGTCAAAACGGCTGTTACATGTTACGTGATATTTGTTGAGGGGACCGTACCATTCGGCATAATTCTGAACGGCGGTGTCATATTCATGGTGTATTTCATGATAACGCGCAAGAGAACGGCAGTCATCGGGATGCGTGTCAAGATAAAGTCCGATATCATCGATGTAGAATCCCAGCTCCATTATTCTGCGCATGAGAGTGCACTTGGAAGGTCTGTTTGATGTGTTGGTGTTGTTCATCGTCTGCATCCTCCTTTGCCTATAAATGGTTTATCAAGTTCTTTATAGATTGTTCCTTTAATGAGAGCGGTAGAAAGGTCATATTCGGGACTGTTGCTTTTCTGCCAGACAACCCCGGCCATTGCAAGAGGACCGCGTGCATTTACAAAAATATCCTGACACCATTCGCCGGACGCATCGGTCTGTAAGGGAACCGGGCATTGCATGCGTTCCGGAGTGGCACAGGAATTTTCATTACGAGGCTGTACCCTGTTGCATCCGGATGCAAACCTGTTATTGTAATAAGGCATAAATCAAACTCCTTTTGCATATATTGTTGTTTAGTTTAGAGTATGTGGAAAATAATATTCTGTGATAAAAAGAAACGGAGTGTTATTATAATAAATAACACTCCGTAATAATAGCGGTATAATCAGGTCTCCAGGTTCTGCTGCATTACATCTGATCCGATATTGGTGTCAAGTTCATCATTCATATCGGTTCTGAAAGGCGATGCGGCAAGGCCGTTAGCACCAAAAAGAGTCGGTGTGCAATAGTTGCTCCAGCAATATCTTGCGTAAACCGGTTCCTTGACATTCCCGGAAGAAAATTCAATCGAGGAGTCCTTAACTTTGATATCGGCCGGATGGAAAATTTTATCGGCACCGGCAATTTCGTAATATTCAGGCTCACCCTTTAACACAAGACCACCTTTGCAATGTTTAAAAAATGTCTCAATGACATTGCCGTGAATTTCCTTGTGGGTGTATACGGGACCGAAAGCATCCTCTTCATCAATAAGACCGTAAGGCTTGTACTCGGCCTGAAGAGCGAGGCGGTAACCGACAGGGCCTTTATTGACCGGATGAATTTCATTGTACTGACCGCAGTCCGGTATTACGGCGATACCGGTATTTGCAACGGTGTCAAATACATGCATCTGTGCTTCGCGTAAGATAGGCCAGTTCTTGAAATCAGGGCTTCCGGAATATTTGTGCATAGGGAGCTGGGTTATGATGAAAGTAAGACTTTCGTCTTCCCAGTCTTTACGCCAGAGTCTGATAAGGTTAGTGAGAAGTCTGTCATACATTCTCGGACGCATGTCGTCGTTCTCGCCCTGATAATATATGAAACCTCTAAGCGTGTAAGGGCTGATTTTACGAATCATCTGCCAATACTGTCCTGTAGGACGGAACGGGTTATAATTATTGATAGGACCCGGCCATTTACATTCTCCGATTATTTTCTGGGCCTCAAACCAGTCCGTATCAGGGTGCTCTGAGAATAACTTCTGGGAACGCTCATTCCATGCAGTATCATACACGACATATTCATCATAATCCTTGCGCTGTACATCCAGAGGGATGTCCTTGTTGCGCTCATCAAACTCATCCATGTATATACGTGTTTCGTCATCTGCCGTAATAGCTTCACGGCTCATCCAGCAGCTTGCGGAAGTGCCGCCCCAGTTGCATCCGATAATACCGATTGTAACGCCGAGATCTTTGGATAGTTTTTCCGCAAAAAGATAACCTACTGCCGACCAGTCCTTGAAACCTTCGTCATCAGCAAGCTGCCAGTGTGCATTGTCGAAAGCCTCATAATATTCGTCTGTCACATAAGCAAACTTCGGTGTATAGAAAAATCTCACGTTAAAATCACGGTCTTTGACATCCTTTACACGATCCCAGTCAGTGCAGGATGAAATCACAAATTCCATGTTGGACTGTCCGCCCGCGAGCCATACCTCTCCGATGGCAATGTTATTTAATACAACCTTGTCTTCGCCGCATACGGCTGTGAGCGAGAGATTGGTGGCCGCACTCATAGGTGCCAGTTCGGTTTCCCAATAACCGTTGTCATCGGCGGTGGCCGACACGGTCCGACCGTTGAAATCAATTGTAACCTGTCTGCCGGCAGCTACATTACCGAACAGCTTAACGGCCTTGTCACGCTGGAATACCATGTTGTCGGTAAAGACAGCGGCGAGTATTTTTTTCTTCATAATGACCTCCATATATAATTATTGTATGGGTTCGCCGTAAAGCAATCCCCTTGAGCCGGTGGCGATGTAAAACCGGCCGAAACTGCGGGAATCTCCGCAGATGCAGTCTATCTGGCCGAACATCTGGTTGTCGTTATTGATACGGAGCCATGATGCACCGTCGTCATCGGAACGGTAGAAACCGTACACACCGTCAATAATTGCGGCGGCGTAAATTGATTTCAGGCCACGGAGAAAATCTCCGTCAGGACCTATACCAAGACCGATGCGGTAGAATGTCTTGTTACCATCGGTAATTTTCTTAAAAGTAATTTTATCATCGGTAATATTATACTGCATCTTCCAGATGCCGTCTACCCCAAGCGCCATGTAGAATGTGCCTGTGCGGCCGCGTTCTATGCACAGGGAAGATTTGTCCATTGTGTCAATCAGGTTGAGAATACATTCCGGAACATCATCCGGAACCGGATATTGTATGAATGTATCGCCGGTATCATGACTGATATATATTTTGCGCGTTGTATCGAATGCATACACAATCTCCGGATTAACGCGGTCAGCATATACTTTGGCAAAACCATCCGTCAGGATATTGCCGTCTGCATCATAAAATACAGAATGGCGGAATGTGCGGCCGCAGTCGTGGCTTACAAGCACCGCCACAAGCGGCAGAAAAACTCTGTCGGCAGGTGTCCATATGATTGAATTGCCGTCAGCGGTTATCGTAACCCATCCGGCATTCTGGTTTACCATTGAAATGCGGTGTAAAAGCGTGTCCGTATATTCATCAATGCCGAAAGGAAGATCAAGATGTGTAAAAGTACGGCACTGGTCATTCGACAGAATAAGGCCACCCGTAGTCATGCCGGTCCAGTTGCCCCTTGCGGTAACGACAACGCGATTCGGATTATTGTCCGTGTAATCGGCATTAATACATGTTATATACCGGTTACCGTCTGCGTCGGCAAAAGAATTGGTGCAAGGAGTGTCTGTTTTGGTAAAAGCAAAACCGCCGAGGTCACCGACTGCATCGATTGCAATCACATCACCGGCGTGCGGACTGTACACATTGATATGCACGGTTTCCTCTATCCCAAGGCAACGGTCGCACCATTTACAGTCGTCAGACGTGAAATTATATGTTCCGAATACACCTGTTCCTGTATTAAAAATAACATCATTATAATCAAACGGATTTATTTTGATATCGCTGAGCCAGTGAATAAGTGATGTGTTACCGTTAAATTCCGGCTTCATATATGATGTATTAAAATAAATTCTGTTATTATCAAGCTTATGGAGATTAACCTCCCATGTATCGCCGTAATCCCTGGATATGAATACAATATCACCACGCTTCTCACTGAGGGTGGAAGCAGCTAACAGCCCCGGAACCTGAGGTGATGAGCATATTCCGCCGAATCCGCACTCATTGGCCCTGTCACGGCTATAGGAATACGGACCGCCGCATGGTGTGATATCATCATATGAACCGAGATGTCCGGATTGATCAACCGGATAGCGGAGTATTTTACCGCCTGCGGCATCACCGGAATCACAGCTGTATCCCTCGTCATCAATCTGGCTTTTCGGACCGTTGCATGATAATGTGACATACAGGTAACGGCCATCGTAATCGTAACGTTCGGCAGTGTAACCCTTCATGCGTGCGCCGTCAGGGACAAGGCAGTCAGGCATCGGCAGTTCTTCCCAGGTGCCGCCGGTATCGTATGATACATATAAGCTATGGCCGCGTGTAAGTCCGTCAGAAGATTTATTGTTAATGCCGGCGGTTCCGAGAACCAGAGTCCCGGAATCCGGATGAACCCAGACAAAAGTACAGTTAAGCTCATTGGCTCTGCTGCCTGCGGCTATTGATATACTCTGCCAGGTCATGCCGCCATCGGATGTGCGAAGCAGCCCACCGCGCTGACTTGCAAAATAAAGTACGTCAGGATTATTATAATCTACTACAAGACGCATGCCGCATCCGCGTCCCGGAAAATTTCCGTGAACAACACACGGAAGTTCACTGTAACGGAATGTTTTACCATAGTCATCCGATACGGCAAATATGCCGTTAACACCCGGTTTACGGCGCCAGTCACTAAGTCCGCATGCAATGTATAACATTGCGGGATTATGCGGGTCGAGTGCAATAGCGGACGGATAACATTCGGCCGGGTTAATATGTGTTACATGGTCCATAAGGCTTATCCATGTGTCATTATCATAGTCATAGCGGTATACGCCTCCGATATCCGTGCGGCAGTAAAGCAGGTTCTTACATGCGGGATGATAAGCAAAACCTGTTACATATCCGCCGCCCGGAATGGACATATGACCGTATTTGTATTGAATATTTTTCATAAGCAGAAAAATCTCCTAGTAAATCTTGTATTCTTTACCCTCTCTTACGAACACCGGAATAATATCAAGCGGAGCATCTACAATTACATTCTGGCCGCCGTCAAACATTTTGCCTGATGCGGCATCTTTCCAGCGCGTTCCCGCAGGAAGATATACGGAACGTGTGAATGTCTGTGCTTCCATAACTGGTGCAACAAGAATATCCGGTCCGAACATATACTCGTCCTCGTATCCCCAGCATGTCTTATCTTCCGGAAAATCATAGAAAAGCGGTCTCATAACCGGTGTTCCGTGAAGATGTGCTTCCATCATGCAGTTTCTCACATAATCTCTTAAATTCTCTCTTATGAAGAGGAATTTCTTCATAATCTCGTAATTCTCCTCGCCGAAACTCCAGACTTCATTGTCCTGTCCTGATGAGAATGTGCGGACACCGTCTATATATTCGACTTCACGCTCATAATAAGGAAGTCTTTCACCGTGAAGACGGAATACAGGACAGAATGCTCCCCACTCAAACCATCTTACAAGAAGCTCCCTGAAAGCAGGATCTTTGCCATCGCCGCCTACAAAACCTCCGATATCGCTTGTCCACCATGGGATACCGGCAAGACCCATTGAAAGACCTGCCTGAAGCTGCTCCCTGAAAGCGCGGAAAGTTGAACATATATCGCCTGACCATGTGAGAGTGCCATATTTCTGGCTGCCGGCCCAGGCGCATCTTACAAGGCTCATGATGTCTTTTTCACCGACGGATTTCAGACCGTCATAGAATCCTTTGGCATACATTACCGGATAAATGTTAGTGCACTGGAGCGCCGGGCCTTCATAGTATCTGAATACATCGAAATCATACGGGCCGTATTCCGGTTCAGCTTCATCAAGCCAGAAACAGTGGATGCCCTTATCGTAATAATTCTCTTTGCAACGGTCCCAGACAAACTGTCTTGCTCCCGGATGTGTTGCATCGAAAAATGTGGTATCACCCATCCAGTTCATATGGAAACCTGAGGCACGGTCGGTCTTTACAAGGTAGCCGCGGTCGTTCATCTCGCCGTAATTGACGGATTTCTCATCAATGGTAGGCCATACGGAAACTGCAAGTTCCACTCCCAGTTCTTTGAGCTCACGGACCATTCCTTCAGGATCCGGCCAGTCCCGCGGTTCAAATCTGAAATCACCCTGTCTTGTCCAATGGAAAAAATCAATTACAACAACATCCATAGGCAGGCCGCGTCTCTTGTGCTCACGGACAACTTTCATAAGCTCGTCCTGCGTTCTATATCTTAATTTACACTGCCAGAAGCCGAGACCGTATTCAGGCATCATAGGGGAAAATCCTGTAGCACGGGCATAATTCTCCTCTATTGCCGCAGGAGTATCTCCTGCGGTTATGAAATAATCAAGTTTTTTGGTGCTCTGTGCAGTCCATTCGGTCTTGTTGTTTCCGAATACAACATTACCGACAGCAGGATTGTTCCAGAGGAAACCGTATCCTCTGCTTGATATGTAAAAAGGAACACTGGCCTGACTGTTGCGGTGGCAGAGCTCAAGAACGGAACCCTTCTTATCGAGACTCTTATCCTGATACTGGCCCATTCCGTAGATATGCTCGTCATCAAAAGCTTCAAATCTGGCTGCGAGAGAGTAGTCATTGGTTCCCGGAATCGGTTTAAGTTCACGGCCTTCAACTCTTATCGGGACACTGTAGCGGTCTATTCTGTTACGATTGCGCCAATATTCCTCAGTGAGGAGTTCACCCTTATCGTTATAGAATGAAATCCAGCCTTCAAAAGAAACTTTGGCGGTAATCTTACCGTTGGTTATGGATGCTTCCATTGACGACTGCGAGTGTTTCTTAATTTCTTCTTCGCTGTGCCACCATGGCTCGGTTGTGTCAATCTCATGGATATCTATATGACTGTCGGTGCAGGCAGGCTCCACTGTAAGAGCCCAGTTATGTTCATCCATCTTATTTTCTCTGGTCATGCGGACTCTGAGAGAATCCGCGCCCCATGGCGTGATCATTACAACTGCAGAACCGTATTCTATAAGCAGTGAGTTGTCTTTTTGTGAAAATCTCATAAAAACCTCCATTAAAAACATAATAAATATATGATTTCATTGTACAAAAGTGTCAATATGCTTTCAAGCAAAAAAATTTGATGTTTTTTACAGAAAACTATTGACATTTTGAAAAAGTGTGTTATAGTGTTTATAGAACAGATAAAACAGATAGGAGGGATTTTTATGAATATACAGAAATTTACACAGAAATCAGTGGAAGCGCTGCAGGATTGTGAGAAGTTAGCATATGAATACGGTAATCAGGAAATAGATCAGGAACATCTCTTAAGATCACTTGTGGATCTTGATGACAGCCTGATTGCCAGTCTCCTTGAGAATATGGGCGTGGATCTTGCCGTATTCCGTTCGGAGGTAGATGCAGCACTTAATCGTAAGACCAAGGTGTCGGGTGATGTGGAACTCCATATCAGCCAGGCTCTTAATAAGGTATTGCTTTGTGCCGAGGATGAGGCTAAGAGCATGGGAGATCAGTATGTTTCCGTAGAACATATTTTTCTTACTCTTATCAAATATCCTAATAAAGAGACAGCACAGATATTCCGTACGTTCGGAATTAACAGGGATTCTTTCCTGAAGGCACTTATGGCAGTCAGAGGTACGAAGCAGGTTACCAGTGATAACCCTGAGGCTACATATGATACACTTAAGAAATACGGTGTGGATCTTGTGGAGCGTGCAAGGGAGCAGAAGCTCGACCCGGTAATCGGCAGGGACAGTGAGATACGTAATGTAATCCGTATCCTTTCAAGGAAGACCAAGAATAATCCGGTTCTTATCGGTGAACCTGGTGTAGGTAAGACCGCAGTTGCGGAAGGACTTGCACAGCGTATCGTTCACGGAGATGTTCCGGAAGGACTTAAGGATAAGACCATATTTTCACTTGATATGGGTGCAATGCTTGCCGGTGCGAAGTACCGTGGTGAGTTCGAGGAACGTCTTAAGGCAGTTCTCGACGAAGTACGCAAGAGCGAAGGTAAGATCATTCTTTTCATAGATGAGCTGCATACGATTGTAGGCGCAGGTAAGACTGACGGCTCAATGGATGCCGGCAATATGCTTAAGCCTATGCTTGCGAGAGGTGAGCTTCACTGCATCGGTGCCACGACACTTGATGAATACCGTAAATATATCGAGAAGGATGCAGCCCTTGAGAGGCGTTTCCAGCCGGTAATGGTGGATGAGCCGTCGGTTGAGGATACCATTTCAATACTTCGTGGACTGAAAGAGAGATATGAGGTTTTCCACGGCGTCAAGATTGCGGATAACGCACTTGTAGCTGCAGCTGAACTTTCACACAGATATATTTCCGACAGATTCCTGCCGGACAAGGCCATTGACCTTGTGGATGAAGCCTGTGCGCTTATTAAGACAGAGCTTGATTCCATGCCTGCAGAACTTGATGAATTATCACGTAAGGTCATGCAGCTTGAAATCGAGGAAGCCGCTCTTAAGAAAGAGACCGATGAAGTCAGTAAGAAGCGTCTTGCCGAACTGCAGGAGGAGCTTGCAGGACTCAGGGATGAGTTTAACGCCGGTAAGGCCAGATGGGATAACGAGAAGGCTTCGGTTGACCGTTTAAGCCGTCTTCGTGAGGAGATAGAAGATGTCAATAAGCAGATACAGTTAGCTAAGCGTGAATATAATCTTGAGAAAGCTGCAGAACTCCAGTACGGTAAGCTGCCGGCTCTTGAGAAGGAACTTGCCGAAGAAGAGAAGAAGGTTAATGAGAAAGACCTTTCGCTTGTGCATGAGTGTGTAACAGACGAAGAGATAGCCAAGATCGTATCCAGATGGACCGGTATTCCGGTTGCCAAGCTCAACGAAAGCGAGCGTAATAAGACTCTTAATCTTGCGGATGAGCTTCACCGTCGCGTTATCGGACAGGATGAAGGCGTTACGAAGGTAACGGAAGCCATCATGCGTTCGCGTGCAGGTATCAAGGATCCGAAGAGACCTATAGGTTCGTTCCTTTTCCTTGGTCCTACAGGTGTTGGTAAGACAGAACTTGCCAAGACACTTGCACAGAGTCTTTTTGATGACGAGAACAATATTGTCCGTATCGATATGAGTGAGTATATGGAGAAATACTCCGTATCCAGACTTATAGGAGCGCCTCCAGGATATGTAGGATATGAAGAAGGCGGACAGCTTTCCGAAGCGGTAAGGCGTAAACCATATTCCGTAGTTCTTTTCGATGAAATCGAGAAGGCACATCCGGATGTGTTCAACGTACTTCTTCAGGTTCTTGATGATGGACGTATCACTGACTCACAGGGCAGGACGGTTGACTTCAAGAATACGATAATTATTCTTACATCCAACATCGGTTCGCAATATCTTCTTGACGGTATACAGCCTGATGGAAGCATCAGTCCTGAGGCGGAGGCATCTGTTATGAATGATCTCAGAAATCATTTCAGACCTGAATTTCTTAACAGGCTTGATGAGATTATCATGTTTAAGCCGCTGTCCAAGGATAATATCGGTGCAATCGTAGGACTTATGATTGATGAGCTCAATAAGAGACTTGAAGACCGTGAACTCAAGGTTGAACTTACCGATGCTGCAGTTGCCAATGTTTCTGAGAACGGTTATGATCCGGTATACGGTGCAAGACCGCTTAAGCGTTACATCCAGAAGACTGTCGAGACACTCAGTGCCAGACTGATTCTCGAAGCTAAAGTAGGACCGGGAGATGTTATACTTATCGATGTTGACAGCGATGGCAGACTAATTGCCCGTAAGAAGTAAAATTTGCTTGATATTTATTTAAATAGATGTATAATTAGAAATTGTAATACAAGATGGGGTGCTTGCAGAAAGCGGGCTGAGATCAGACCCATAAGCTGATTTGGATAATGCCAACGTAGTGTGATTGTATACAATGACTATGTAATTTGTGTGCAGAGACTCAGTTGGGTCTCTGCATTTTTTGTGGAGATTTATTATGAACATCAGCAGAGAACAACTTATCTTATATGCAGTGACCGACAGGTCCTGGCTTAACGGCCGGACATTATACGAACAGGTGGAGGAAGCACTTGAGGGCGGAACCACACTTGTACAGCTTCGCGAGAAAAATATGCCCGATAAGGATTTTATAAATGAAGCGGTTCCGATAATGGAACTGTGTCACAGATATAATGTGCCACTTATAATAAATGATAGGGTTAATGTCGCAGCCGAAATACATGCAGACGGAGTCCATATCGGTCAGTCCGATATGGATGCGGCAAAAGCAAGGAAAATTCTTGGACCGGACAGCATAATCGGCGTCACCGCAAAGACAGTGGAGCAGGCATTGAAAGCTCAGGCTGAGGGTGCGGATTACCTTGGCAGCGGAGCGGTATTCGGGACAACCACGAAATCAGACGCGAAGCCGATGGATATAGATACTTTGAATGCAATATGCGACAGTGTTGATATTCCGGTAGTTGCGATAGGAGGTATCAATAACGATAATGTTATGAAGCTGTCCGGAAGCAGGATTGCGGGAATTGCCGTGGTAAGCGGTATTTTTGATAATAAAGATATTAAAGGCGCAGCCCAATCGTTAAGGGCCAAGGCTTTAAATATAATATCGGGCAGATAAGCCCATACACAGCGGCAGATTGGGGGCACCACCTTAGGTCGCTATACAAAATTAATGCACAAGGAGAAAGACTATGAGAACAGCATTAACAATCGCCGGAAGTGATTCCAGCGGAGGCGCCGGAATACAGGCAGATATTAAGACGATGACCGCGAACGGCGTTTATGCCATGAGCGCGGTTACGGCACTTACTGCCCAGAATACAACCGGCGTAACAGGAATAATGGAAGTAACCGAAGATTTTTTGGCAGAGCAGCTGGATTGTATTTTTACCGATATCTATCCGGATGCGGTAAAGACAGGAATGGTATCATCATCAGGCCTCATTAATGTCATATGTGACAAGCTGGTCGGATACGATGCGAAAAACATCGTGGTTGACCCTGTTATGGTGGCAACGAGTGGAGCCAAGCTTATCAATGACGATGCCATCAGTACATTGAAAAATAAATTACTGCCTCTCGCAACAGTGATAACTCCCAATATACCGGAAGCCAAAGAACTTTCGGACATGGAAATCGCCTCGGAGGATGATATGGTAAAAGCTGCGGAAGCTATCTGTGACAGATACGGCTGCTCCGTTCTTCTAAAAGGAGGACACAGCCTCAATGACGCCAACGATCTTCTGTGGCAGAAGGGCATGGAGCCGGTATGGTTCTACGGAAAGAGAATTGACAATCCGAATACACACGGAACCGGATGCACTTTATCATCGGCGATAGCATCCAATCTTGCCAAAGGTTATGACCTTACGTCATCGGTGAGATATGCCAAGAATTATATTTCGGGCGCGCTTGCGGCGATGCTTGACCTCGGTAAGGGAAGCGGCCCTATGAATCATGCTTTTGCAATAGAAGGAGAATTTATCAATGAGTGAGAAAAAAACATCCGTTTTCAGTAATGGATTAATATGGTTTGGAGCAGGCGTATCGATAGCGGAGATTATTACGGGCACATACCTCGCACCGCTTGGTTTCACGAAAGCGATGCTTGCAATCGTTATAGGACATGTGATAGGCGCACTTATGATGTTTGCGGCCGGAATGATCGGAGCAAGAGAAGAAAAAAGTGCAATGGAAACAGTTAAGATGAGTTTCGGTAAGAAAGGCGGACTTCTTTTTGCTGTGCTTAATATATTACAGCTTGTCGGCTGGACGGCCATCATGATTTATGACGGCGCGGTTGCAGCTAACGGCATTCTCGGCACGGGAATCTGGGTATGGGCTGTCGTGATCGGAGTACTTATTCTTGTGTGGATACTTATCGGTCTTACCAATCTCGGTAAAGTCAATACAATCGCAATGGCGGCTTTGTTTGTCTTATCGATCATCCTTTTTAAAGTTGTATTTTTCGGCAAAGGTGTACGCATTACAGACATAGTAAGCAGCGAAGGACTTTCCTTCGGCGCCGCCGTTGAGCTTGCGGTTGCAATGCCTCTTTCATGGCTTCCGCTTATAAGTGATTACACAAGAGAAGCTGCCAAGCCTGTCAGGGCAACAGCTGTAAGCGTTGTAACATATAGCATTGTAAGTATCTTTATGTACACAATCGGAATGGGAGCCGCTCTTTTTACGGGAGAAAGCGATATTGCCAGCATACTCGTTAAGGCAGGACTCGGAGTTGTCGGCCTTCTTATCGTTATTTTTTCAACGGTTACGACAACATTCCTTGATGCTTATTCTGCCGGTGTATCATGTGTGTCTATTACTTCCAAAATCAAGGAAAAATGGGCTGCCGTAGTCGTTACGGTAATCGGTACGATTGCTGCAATTGTATATCCTATGGACAACATTACTGATTTTCTCTACCTTATCGGTTCGGTATTTGCACCGATGATAGCGGTTCAGATAGCGGATTATTTCATATTAAGGAAGGCTGACTCGATAGACAAGGGCTTCAATTGGAGAAATCTTATCGTGTGGCTCGCAGGTTTCGTGGGATACCGCGCGCTTATGCATGTGGACACGCCTGTCGGAAACACGCTTCCTGATATGGTCATCACAATCGTTCTCTGCCTGATTGTGGAGAAAATTGCCAAGGCAATCTTAAAAAACAAATACTAAGACACTTTGTCCTCTTTCGGACAGGGTGCGGAAAAGAGGACAAAAATGAATTACAAATCAAACCTTAAAAAAATGACATTAACAGCTATTTTTGTGGCAATATCGGTTGTCGGAAGTATGTTTTCGTTCCCGGTATTCGGCTCAAAATGCGCTCCGGTACAGCATCTTGTAAACATATTATGTGCCGTTACCGTAGGACCGTGGTGGGGTCTTGCACAGGCTTTTGCTGCTTCGCTTATAAGAAATCTTACCGGCCTCGGAACATTGCTTGCCTTTCCGGGAAGCATATGCGGTGCTTTAATCGGAGGACTTTTATACAAGGCACTTAAGAAACTTCCGTTTGCATATATCGGTGAGGTTTTTGGAACGGGCGTGATCGGCGGCATGCTGGCGTTCCCTATAGCACGCCTTATCATGGGTAATACCTCGGCAGCGTTGTTCACATTCGTAATTCCTTTCCTTATAAGCACATGCGGCGGAACAATAATTGCGATAATCATTACAGTGCCGTTAAAACAGACCGGTGTTTTATCCAAAATCAGAGAAAATCTGGAGAACTGATAATATGAAAGTAACAGAAGAGTATGCAAAAAAATTATATCGGCAGATACGGTCAGCAAGACCGGTCATCCATTGCATTACCAACACTGTCACGGTCAATGACTGCGCCAATGTACTGCTTGCCTGCGGGGCTTCGCCCACAATGGCGCACCATCCGGCGGAAGTGGCGGAAATAACAAGCGCTGCCTCGGCTCTGGTATGTAATCTCGGCGCAACGGAGAATTACGATGCCATGGTAAATGCCTGCAAGGCAGCCGGTGAGGTTAAGCATCCGGTGGTTATCGATCCGGTAGGAATCTCAGGTTCAGCGTTCAGACGGAATTTTATCAATGAGCTTATAAAGATAAATACACCTGCATGTATACGCGGTAATTATTCGGAAATACGTGCCCTTATGGAAAACCGCAATACGATAACAGGCGTGGATGCAGCCGATAAGAAAATAGATATATCCGGCATGAAATCTTATGCGGCAGCGCACAATACAATCCTTATAGCATCGGGTGCGACGGATGTCATAACCGACGGAAAGGATGTAATTTATTGTAATAATGGCGATAGCATGATGGCCCGGATAACGGGAAGCGGCTGCATGCTTTCTGTGCTGATAGGAGCTTTCTTATCTGTTGACTCTTCTGTTTATTCGGCTGCAGCCTGCTGTTGTATGTACGGCGCGGCTGGAGAGATTGCCGCCGGCATGACCCGGGAAAGCGGCGGCGGAACAATGACTTTTCACGACAAATTCATCGATGTGATTTCATTGATTGAATCGCAGTCGTTGCTCTTTATACTTTAATTCTAAACATGTATATGTTACAATATTACCATTAATATTTCAGGATGGTTTTATTATGGAGAGAGAATCTTTTAAATCAAGGCTTGGCTTTATACTGGTCAGTGCCGGATGCGCAATCGGAATAGGCAATGTATGGCGTTTTCCGTATGTCGTCGGACAGAACGGCGGCGGAATATTTGTGATTTTGTATCTGGTATTCCTTATTATCATGGGACTCCCGGTTCTTACTATGGAACTTGCAGTCGGCAGGGCCAGCAGGAAAAGTGCAGTATTATCATATAAAGCACTTGAAAAACCTAAGGCAAAATGGCATATTCACGGCTGGTTTGCGATGCTTGGGTGCTATATACTTATGATGTATTACACTACAGTGTCAGGCTGGATGTCATCATATTTCTTTAAATTTGTAACTGGAGAATTTAAAAATGGAATGGATTCCGCGGCAACGGGCGCGGTATTTACCAATCTTCTGGACGACCCGGTGCAGATGTTGATCTGGATGGGACTTACGGTTGTTGTCGGATTTCTGGTATGCAGCCGCGGACTCCAGAACGGACTTGAGAAAATAAGCAAGATAATGATGGTGGCATTACTTGGACTTATTGTCGTGCTTGCAGTGCACAGCATTATGCTTCCGGGAGCATCCAAAGGAATAGAATTTTATCTTGTACCGAATATCGACCGCGTCAAAGAAGTCGGTGTCGGTAATGTGGTTTCCGCTGCGATGAATCAGGCTTTCTTTACGCTAAGTCTTGGCGTTGCTGCGATGGAAATTTTCGGAAGTTATATGAGTAAGGATAATACGCTCGCCGGAGAAGGAATAAAAATATGCGGACTTGATACGTTTGTAGCGATAATGGCGGGACTTATTATTTTTCCGGCATGCTTCAGCTACGGTGTTGATGTCAGTCAGGGACCGAGCCTTATATTTGTGACATTACCGAATGTGTTTGTAAATATGGAAGGCGGAAGAATCTGGGGTTCACTGTTCTTCTTATTTATGACATTTGCGAGCTTTTCAACTATTATGGCGGTATTTGAAAATATTATGTCATTCTGCATTGATATGTTTGGATGGAGCCGTAACAAAGCTGCTATTATTAACTGTATTGTGATTCTTATTGCAAGCGTTCCGTGTGTGCTTGGGTATAATCTGTGGAGCGGACTCCATATTATCGGAGGACGGGATGTGCTTGACAGCGAGGATTTCATAGTAAGCAATCTGCTGCTGCCGATAGGTTCACTTGTGTATACGCTTTTCTGCGTGACCAGATGGGGCTGGGGCTTTGATAATTATATTGACGAGGCCAATACCGGAAAGGGTGTCCGCATTGCGCGCCGTCTGAAACCGTATTTTAAATTCGTATTGCCTGTGCTTATCGTAATCATAATTGTGCAGGGATTTATAAAGTAGAATCATGACAGAATTACAGAGAAAATTATTTGAATTACAGGACACGGAATACGGGGATTTTCACAGCAGACTTATGCCGACAATCGATAGGGAAAGAATTATCGGCATAAGGATGCCGGTGTTAAGAAAATTTGCCGCGGATTTTGCCCGGACTGATATGGCAGCGTCTTTTCTTGAAGAGCTGCCACATTATTATTATGAAGAAAATAACCTTCATATGATGATTTTATGCGGTGTCAAATACTATAATGAATGTCTTGCCGGGATACAGAAGTTTCTTCCGTACATTGATAACTGGGCGACCTGCGATCTGCCGGAGCCGAAATGTTTCAGAAAGCATAAAGAAGAACTTTTTCCGGTTATCAAAGAATGGATTGCGTCGGATAGGACATATACTGTAAGATACGGAATTGGCATGCTTATGCGGTTGTATCTCGATGATGGCTTTAAGGAAGAATATCTGGAATTGGCTGCAGGTGTGCGCTCCGAAGAATATTATGTCAATATGATGATAGCATGGTATATGGCAACAGCTCTTGCCAAACAATGGGACAGTACGATACCGTATATCGCGGGCAGAAAGCTTGATGTGTGGGTACATAACAAGACGATACAAAAAGCCGTTGAAAGCTTCCGCATAAGCAATGAACAGAAAGAAATTCTTAAGTCATTAAGAATAAAAAGCAGGTGATGAAATGGATTGGGACAGCATAATTAATCTCAGACATGAATTGCATAAGATACCTGAGAAGTCATTTTGTGAAAAATTTACTTCAGACACTATCAAAAATTATATCAGAAAGAATACATCCTGGGAAATAGAAGAACTGGAGAATAATGCATTCATCGTGCATTGTAAGCCTGATAATGCTCCGGCGAATGATGCCATTGCATTCAGGGCGGACATGGATGCGGTATGTGCGGGCGGCCATAATGAACCCGGACATTACTGCGGTCATGACGGACATTCTTCCATTCTTGCCGGACTGGCAGTAAGTCTGTATGAGAACAGGAACAGGCTTGATGGGAATGTGTATCTTGTTTTTCAACCGGCGGAAGAGACAGGCAAGGGAGCATTGGTCTGCCGTGATATAGTCAGAGATAAAAATATCAAAGAGATATACGGTTTACATAATATACCGGGATACCGGATGGGAGATGTCCTTATAAGAAAAGGCACATTTGCCTGCGCATCAACAGGAATATCCATAAAATTTACCGGAACGCCAAGCCACGCAGCGTACCCGGATGCGGGACTGAACCCATGTATTACTCTTGCCGGACTGCTTATCGAATTGCAAAATCTTACTAAGGATATGCAAAGTGATGGCGGAATAGTCATGATGACGGTCATCGGAATCGAAGCCGGAAGTGACAATTACGGCGTGTCGGCATCGGAGGGAACATTAAGGCTTACGTTAAGAGCCGAGAGAGGCGTTGTATTCGATGAACTGGTGTCGCAGATAGAAAATAAAGCGCGCATCTATGCCGCAAATGGCGGATTTGATATTGAAATCGAACGCATTGAACCGTTTCCTGCTACCGAAAATAAAGATAAATCCGTTGAAAAAGTAACAAAATGTGCCGAAAGACTGGGACTTAACGTGCAGGAACTTAAAGAACCTATGCGCTGGTCGGAGGATTTCGGATATTATCTTCAAGAGTGTGACGGAGCATTCTTTGGAATCGGGGACGGAGAAAATTATGCACAGCTTCATACGGTGCAATACGAATTTCCTGATGAAATAATTAAGAATGCCGTCGGACTTTTTACGGAACTCGCACTGGCGGCAGTGCCGCCTGCGGATATATCCGATAGCTGAAATTAAATCATTCTACATAGACCGGAACGAAATTTTCTATTGCCTCACGCATCTTCGGGTGGCGTATCACAAAATGGATTGCAGGGGAACGCCCCTTTGAAACCATTGCCCACCGGCCTTCATGTATGGATATCTGAAGGTTTGAGAAGGTATGGGAGGCATTCTGTATATATGTAAAATTCTTGTTTTCACGGGCAAATTGTCCGGTTAGTTCAATATGCTCCTCATATTCCTCGTAAGTATACGGGATATCATTTTCATAAAACATATCGGAAAGCGGCATAAATACCGGCTGCTTGTCAAAATCTTCTCTTGTAAGGAGTGGAATGTCTATTTCGACCTGCGCATGTATTAGAATGTTAGATATGATATCTTTTTCAAAAGCCAGATGTGTTATTATGCGGTCTGCGTCATTGTCAGGTACATTATGCGCAATGAGCATCTTGCGAAGTTTATCCTCTGTGAATGTGTAAACCGGCGGAGCGGACAGTATGCACCGTCTCTTTCCATCCGTCAACGAATCGGAGCGCATGAAAGCGCGGAATGCGTTGTTTTGCTCACTCCGGTATATTTCCATAAGCGGGTTCGCAAGGGCAAGAAGCTGTTCGGCACGCTTACGATAACATGCAACTTCCTCTTTATTCTTGGTAAAATAATACCTGCCATCGGACTGGTGGCCTTTGATAGCTTCGCCGGAAATGGCGGCCTGTCCCGATACCCTTAAAAAATGCATGAACACGCTGTTATGTGTTCCCTTCAGGTAATAAGGGGAAATCTGTCCCGTCATATACATCGGGATGTAACTCTCAAGTCCTAACATCATTTCATTGAAAGACCTGTCGATATTGTGGATCATATTGAGATGAAGCCCTTTTTTGAGCATCATGCACATTCCAAACATCCATTTCTTGGGAAATTCGGGATCTTTGGCCATCTCTTCCATAGGCATATCACTGTACATATATACCGGTTCCGTTGATTTGGAAAGAACGGTGGCTTTAAGAAAATCAAGCTCGACATTCATCATATCGTTAAGCCCCGTGCAGAATCTGGAACCCGGAAGCTGGAAAGGCACGGTCGGAACTTTAAGGTCATTAAAATGGATTGTGTTTATGTATTCATTAAGATCAAAATCATTAAGCTTTGTCAGGAAATCTTTGATGCTTTTGGAATTGTTATTATGTTTTGCCAGAAGCCATTTCTTAACCACATTGCCGATTTCATGTGTTGTATTCAATTCATCATGAGTACATCCGGTGAGTTCGGAAATGATAGGAAGTGTTGAAGCGTCTGCAAGTTCTTTGGCTACATATCCGGCAACATCGGAAGCAAAGTTTACAGGATCCGATGGCTGACGTTTGCCGTTACGTATACGGAATATGGTCGAAGAGTCATAATTGGTGTGATAGCATAATCTGGAAACATTGATGTTGAGAATCGATATCAGCATATCGAAATTAGCACATAAGGCATCTTTGTCGATAACACATATGTCATCACATTTGCAAAAGGAGTCATATATAATATCAGGGCTCATGTCATCATATCCGCGTGATGCTGCGATTTCTGCAATGGCGGAGCACAATTCCATGAAAGTGGCAGAACTGACATCGGGAGTTCTTTCCCCGGAACGGTAACGGCTTAACGTGGCCGGAGAGAAACCGGAGGAATCGCATAATTCTTTTGCGGTACAGTCAAAAGTCTCTATATAATAATTAATTTGTTCATTGAATTTCATCTGAAAAAATCCTTTCATATATCCTTCTCTTATTATACAAGAATTTGGGTGCATTACAACAGTTTCCATGTTGGCAAGTGACAAAACGGGAATATAGAACACATTTGTCCGGCTGTATTGTATAATAAATACAATATATCTTAAGGAGAAGAACTGTATGAAAAATTATTTGTTACGGCTTAGGAAAATTTTTAAGGCCTGGTGGGGCAGGTGGATGCTTGGCATGTTTATGGCATGGGCAGTTGTTCCGGTAATCGTTAAGGCAATTATTATGTGTACTGTCAGGAAATCCCTTCCGGATCCGGCGTTGACCGCAGCCAATGCCGCGGGTGTTATAATGTCGGTTATATTCGGTATATTGATGGCATTGTCGGTGGATTGCAATAAAGTCAGGCCTTATAAAATACTGACGGGAGTGGTTCTGCCGTGGATTGCGGTCAAATACGGAGTTGAAATGCTTGGCGTTATATTAAAGAACAGATTCCAGGCGGGCGGGCTCTTTGCCACCATGGCAGTCCAGATTGTTATGGAGGCCGCACTGCTTGTGTCGGCGGTGATTATGATATACAAGCCGGAAACCAAAGGTAAAATGATTATGAACATCATAAAGTGCCTGGCTATGTCTGTTGTGGGAAACGGTGTAATGGCAGTCATAGGATATGTATCGCAATATATAACTATTGCCGGAACATGGGAGAGCGCAGTCCTTATGATAATTATCCGTGAACTGATAAGGTGGATGGTGTATGTTATTATAATTGGAATTGCTTGCGGCGGGGAATGTAGAACCGTGGAGACATCCGGAAAGAAAATACCATATATTATATTATCAGCTGTTTCTGTTGCAATCATGATAGCGGCAGTCATTGCAGGAAGACCGGCTGCCTCAAGAAGTTCGATGCAGATGCTTGCGGATGATTATATCGTGAGGGCAAACAATGCATATATGGCATTTGTCTCCGGTAATCCGGTCGGATCCATGAAGGAATATAATGAGATCCGTAAGGAACTGGATATATGGAATGCTTATATAATGGGAGAAGATATTCCCGAAATAAGCAGTAAGGATATACAGTCCGATGCGATGATGGCCTATCTGGACATAGAACTCAACCATGATGAAGACAGGCTTGAAACCATGGAGGATTATTACATCAAAGGATATATACGTGATGATAATTTTATGTTTGAACTTCTGGAAGAGTATGATGATCAGCCGGAACTTTCCAAAGAACAGAAAAACCGCCGGAAGGAAATCATACAGCATTTTGTAACGGGCGGAATATATAACGGCGGACTTTTTAATGCGAAGAATGTCAAAAAGAACCCTGCCGGAATGAAAAAAGCAATCGAAACGGTTCAGAATTATATGGACAATTACGATTATATAGAGTTTTTGTCCGAACCCGTAATCGGAGATATTATTTACGGACCCGGAATTACATTTGATACCGTAATGACTGCGATGGATAAGGCAATTGAGAATCCGGATGATTTTGTATGGAATTTCTATGCGGTTTATTTTATGAATACCCAGCGAAGGGCGTCGGCATGGGAGTTTGGATATGATTATTACCCGGAGGATACAGTTGTTAAGATATGTGAACAGCTGGAAAGCATTTTTGACAGAGAATACGGGGATACGGCTTCGGACGAGAGTATTCTTGAACTGAAAAAAATGATAATCAGGACATATATGTTCACACTCAAGACAGACAAATGTGCGGATTACTGTATTGAGACATTGAAGAAATATGATGACAGTTCTATAAAACGTGATACAGCATATGCCCTATACACGGCAAAAAGATACGAAGAGTGTATGGACCTTGCCACGGAGGGTGATTATACACTGGAATATTATGCGGCATTATCGGCACTTGAACTTGGTAAAACGGGCGAGTCGGTTGAATTATTCATGCCTGCTGCACAACGCATCAAGGATAAGGATGCCGCAGTCTATGCAGATGAAATGGTGTATTCTTATATAACAGCACTGGCAGATGCCGGAATTGACGAACCGGAGAAGTTTGGCTCAGATGACATTCTCGGCTTGTATTATAAAGCATACACGAATGTGTACAAGGAGACAACCGGGGAGGCACTGGAGGAAGCAATATCTCTTGCAGACCGGATTCTTGGCAAATATGACAATCTTGCGTATGTGTACTATATAAAAGGCGTTGCTTACTTTGAGCAGGATAAGTATGAAGAAGCGGTGCAGGCTTATGAGAAGGCTGTTGAGTACAATCCTGCGGATGCCATGCTTTGGTATGCACTGGGGGATGCATACAGCAGGCTTGATAACAGTGAGGCTTCATACAATGCCTACAGCATGTCGGATACGTTGAGCCCTTGGTATGATTATTACAGCGATTACGAAGGTGTGGGAGTTCATATGTATACATATAAAGAACATGAACTTATAAATATTCGGTTATCCCATGAAGCGGATAACGGGGAAGGAGAGTGATGGTATGATTATTTTTGCAATTATTGTGATGGTTGTCCTTGCCGTGAGAACTTTCGGCTTCGGAATGTGTGCACCGGGAATTATCGGAATGGCAGCCTGTGCCGCATCCGTTTTGTGCATGATATTAGCACAACATTCATCCAGAAGAATTATTTTTAACATAATAGCGGCACTAACCTGCGCCGGAGCGTGTGTCTGTATTATTCTGGCGGGAAAAGGTAATGGCGGAAGCGGCAGCATAAGTAACCGTGAAAAAATGCTTGCACAGATTTCACAGCAGGATGATATCGACGAGGCAGTTAAACAGTATGAGAGATACGTCAAAAAATATGGCGAAGATGAGCAGGCAAAGCTGTCACTTGCCATGGAATATATCAATGCGGACATGCAGGACGAGAGCCGGAACATCCTTATGAATGACATACAAAACACATCTTCAAAGGAATATTACCTTGCAATGGTTGAGTGGAATAAACGCTTTAACGGTTATGATCTGGTCGGTTCGGTAATGAGTTTAATGTCACAGGCAGTTGTTGATAATTCGGACTGGTCATGGGGGTATGTGATATTAGGTACTACTTACTATGAGAAAGGATATCCGGAGTATGCAAAGTATTATTTTACGAAGGCATATAAGCTTGACACGGCTGACGGTTATGCACCATGTTATCTCGGAGTTATAGCATATGATAGTGGATATTATGACAATGCGACGCAGTTTTTGGATAAGGCATGGGAACTTTCCGGGGACGATGCCTATCTTCAGAGCGTTATAACATATTATAGACAATGTGTGGCCAAGGAGGTGGCATAGATGAGAAAAAGCAGATTAACAGCGATTTTGCTTGCGGTTGTTTTTGCGGCGGCGGCATTTCCGGTATCATCAAGGGCATATCCTGATAAGCCGGTTCAGGATTATAATCCGTTGGGAGTGAAACTCACGGTAAAAAATATCCCTCCGCAGACACGGCATAACGGAGCAGAGGTTATTAAGGTTGATGGAATAGAGGGCTGGGCCGATACGGCAGGAACGGTTATCGGAACCGGAATACAGTTTGCGGACGCAGGAATGGATTCTTTTATCAAAAACTATCAGGGTTCGGCAACTCTTATGGATAATGCATTGACCGGTTCACATGTAATAAAGGCTGCCGGTGCCATGGCAACAGCACTTGATACAAGCGCATATATTTACCAGATACAGGATGTCGCCAACCAGCCGTTTGCGAGTCATCCGTCCATGCAGCATATATATGATTCAATGGCGGGAATATCGCTCGGTTCAGGCTGGGCGGGAACGCTTGGAGTAGAACCGGCAGGCTGGATCGGCTGGGGCGTTGGTATTGTCAAAGACGTAATCGGTAACAATGCGAATACGATAAACAGTTTTCTTGATTTTGCGGACGAACACCCATTTATAACCGCAATGGCGTTTCCGGGTTCGGATTCCGTATCAGTTTATATACGGAATGTGGAGACGCTTGATGCTATATCGGAGGGGATTGACAGCGGAATGACATCCATGTTTTACAATACGTTTTATGCGGATTCCGATCTGCCGGAATGGGATTATAATGAGTATTTTATCAAATTTTACAGCGACAGAGCCAATCTGTATGCGCAGATGGTAAAAGAAGGCCGCGAGAAGGAATTTGAGTGGCTTCGTGACTGGCTTTTGCAGAATAATCCGTACAAAGGGCATGTAAGGTTGCCACAACTTGTCACAGCCAAGAAACCTAACATATATCTTTATCCTGAGAAGGAGACGGACCTGAAGCTGTCATTTGATAAAGCAGAGGGCATAACCGCGTCGATTCCGTGCTATTCGGACAGCTGGACTATAACGGCTATGCCGGATGGAACAATTATTGATTCCGACGGTAAAAAATACGGTTATCTTTTCTATGAATGTCTCACAAATAGGAGCATATTCGATAAGGATTGTGGATTTGTGGTAAGGGCAGCTTCGCGGGATGAAGATTTTAGATGTATTCTCAAAAAGTACAAATTCAACGAACAGGAGATTAATGATTTCGTTGAATACTGGCGGGAATATCTGGATGAGGGTACGGATTATGTAATGTATCCGGCAGAGACAGAAGTTGTTGATGAGGCAATGCCGATAGAGACTTCGGCTGAAATTGACAGCAGATATCGCATATGGTTTGGCTTTTCGCGGGATATACCGGATGATGTAAGAGAACCGGAAATCACACCGATTGTAAGGAATGGATTTACGTTTGTTGAATGGGGCGGCGCGGTTATAGGCTGATATACAGATTAAGAACTCCGGTCATGTTATGTGGCCGGAGTTTTGCATACTTGCATATGTTTTATGATGTGATATAATCATAGAGAACTAAATTAGCATAAAGGTGATTAATAATGAATTTAAGTGAAGACTCTAAATTTACGGTCAGACCTCTGACAAAAGATGATGTAGAGCAATATAACGCATTGTTAAGGTATGCATTTCAGGTTACGGAACAGGATCTTGCCGAGACCGGATGGAAGGATGATGAAATCCAGCAGTCCAAGTTCCCGGTGCTTGAGAGAGCAGATGTACTCGGATGCTTTGATGATGATGAACTGGTATCACAGTTTGCGGTATATCCGCTTGATATGAATATATACGGACGCAAATACTCTGTGGGTTTTGTGACAAGTGTATGTACATATCCGGAGTATACGGGTCATGGAATCATGAAAAATCTCATGAGACGTGGTCTTACGCGCATGAAGGAAAACGGTAAGTCATTTGCACTTCTCTATCCATATTCCATACCGCTTTATCGTAATCTCGGATGGGAAATCATATCCAATAAGATGACATATATCGTTAAGGATACACAGATTCCGCGTAAGATAGAAGAACCGGGATATGTCAAACGTGTCGACTGGGATGATAACGAATTTGTGAATCTGCATACCAGGTTTGCCGAACAGACACACGGATGCCTGTACCGCAATAATCTTGCGTGGGAAGAATACTGGAGATGGGATGAGGATGATACATCAGTTGCTATATATTATTCTCATGACGGAACCCCACAGGGATATATGGTATATATGATAAGTTCGGATATAATGCATATCAAGGAGATGATCTATCTTAACAGGGAGGCACAGCTCGGCCTCTGGGAATATGTATATGCACATGATTCCATGATAGATGAAGTTCACGGTAATAATTATTACAGTGAGCCGATTGCATTTGAACTGGATGACAGTGACATTAAGGAAACGATACGTCCGTACGCAATGGGAAGAATAATCGATTTCGGGCAGTTTATAAGCGATTATGCATGTAATCCGAAGGGAAAGAATGTTACTATCAGATTTGATATCGAAGATGACCTGCTTGAATGGAATAACAGTGAATATACCGTGCGTTTTAAGAAAGGCGCATGCAGCCTTACTGATGAAGAACCGGATTATGTTCTGAAGATGTCCATAGGAACGCTTACTACACTTTTTATGGGGTATAAGACTGCGGACAAATTATATAACATGAATAGAATTATCGGAGATATTAAGGCAGTTGAAGCACTTGATAATATTCTATATCATGAAATACCTTATGTATCAGATTATATTTAGAGGATAAAAATATGACTTTGAGAGATTTGAAAATCGGCGAAAGTGCGGTTATACGCACCGTCGGAGGCGAAGGTGCATTAAGACAGCACTTTCTTGATATGGGTGTAATTCCGGGAGCTGAAGTCACGGTCGTGAAGTTCGCACCGATGGGCGACCCGATGGAATTGCAGATACACTGTTACGAATTGACGCTGCGACTTGCAGATGCCAAACAGATTGAAGTTGAGCCTATCGATAGCAGGTCCAGAAGACATGAGAGCGCAAAAGGCGTAAACAATACCGTCCATCCGGGACTTGGTGAGGATGGTAAATATCATGTCAAGGCGGATGAGAATCCATTGCCGGATTCCCAGATTCTTACATATGCTCTTGTCGGTAACCAGAACTGCGGCAAGACGACACTTTTTAACCAGCTTACCGGCTCCAACCAGCATGTCGGTAATTTCCCGGGAGTTACGGTTGACAGAAAGGACGGCCCGATAAAAGGATACAAAAACACGCTTGTAACGGACCTGCCCGGAATATATTCGATGTCCCCGTACAGTAATGAAGAGATAGTATCGCGTAATTTTGTACTTGATGATAAGCCTGAAGCGATAATAAACATAGTTGATGCAACCAATATCGAACGTAATCTGTATCTGACAATGCAGCTTCTTGAAATGAACATTCCGATGGTAGTTGCGCTTAATATGATGGATGAGGTTACCGGAAACGGCGGCACAATAGATGTCAACGGAATGGAGTCCATGTTAGGAGTGCCGGTTGTACCTATATCAGCGGCTAAGAATGAAGGTGTTGATGAACTTATAAAACATGCCATTCATATTGCCAAATATCAGGAACGTCCCGGCAGGCAGGATTTCTGTGATGAGAATGATTTTGGCGGGGCAGTGCACCGCTGCATTCATTCCATAGCGCATCTTATTGAAGATCATGCAGAGACAGCCGGAATACCTGTACGCTTTGCAGCATCAAAGCTTATAGAGGGTGACAGCCTGATTCTGGAGAAATTGAACCTTGATAAGAATGAGATTGAGACACTTGAGCATGTTGTCATCCAGATGGAGAAAGAACGCGGACTTGACAGAAGTGCAGCGATTGCTGATATGCGGTTCTCATTCATCGAGAAAGTGTGTGAGAAAACTGTTGTCAAACCCAAAGAAAGCAAAGAAAGACTGCGCAGTGAGAAAATAGACCGTATTCTGACCGGCAAGTACACAGCAATTCCATGTTTTATAGCGATAATGGCAGCCGTATTTATATTGACATTCAACGTAATAGGCGCGGGACTTCAGAAGCTTCTTGAGATGGGCATAGATGCCCTGACGGGGGCTGTTGACAAGGGATTGAGTGCGGCCGGTGTAAATTCGGCATTGCACAGTCTTGTTATAGATGGTATATTTGCGGGCGTCGGTTCGGTGCTGTCATTCCTTCCGATCATCGTAACATTGTTTTTCTTCCTGTCACTTATGGAAGACAGCGGATATATAGCGAGAGTTGCGTTCTTTATGGATAAACTGCTGCGTAAAATAGGACTTTCCGGCCGAAGCATCGTTCCGCTTTTGATCGGATTCGGATGTACGGTTCCCGCAGTAATGTCTACGAGGACACTTCCAAGCGAAAGAGACCGTAAGATGACGATTTTACTGACCCCGTTTATGAGCTGTACGGCGAAGCTTCCGATATATGCATTTTTTGTAAGCGCGTTTTTCCCTGGCAAGGGCGGAATAGTGATGACGGGATTATATTTTCTGGGAATTGCGGTAGGTATTCTTGTTGCATTTATTTTTAAAAAGACATTATTTAAAGGCGAGGCGGTTCCTTTTGTGATGGAGCTTCCTAATTACAGACTTCCGGGAATTAAGAATGTTGCGCAGTTGTTGTGGGAGAAAGCCAAAGATTTCCTGCAGCGTGCATTTACCATAATTTTGATTGCGACAATGGTAGTGTGGTTTTTACAGAGCTTCAACTGGCATTTCAATATGGTAAGCGATTCATCGGAGAGCATACTGGCTTCCGTAGCCGGATTTATTGCGCCGGTATTTGCACCGTTGGGACTCGGCGACTGGCGTGTGGTCACATCGCTTATAAGCGGATTTATGGCCAAGGAGAGTGTTGTGTCCACATTGGAAATTCTGTTTGGCAGCAGCGTGTCAACGGCATTTACCACACTTTCGGCAGTTTCATTGTTGGTATTCAGCCTCCTGTACACACCGTGTGTGGCAGCCATATCTTCAATAAGAAGAGAACTCGGGCATAAATGGGCAGTGCTTGTTGTGGTATGGCAGTGTGCTATAGCGTGGATTGCGGCATTTCTGGTAAGGATGATTGGGATGCTTATAGGATAAACAAAACAGCCATTCAGGAAAAATATAATTGAGGTGACCTCAAAAATATAATTCCCGAATGGCTGTATTTATGTTTATGGAAACTTTGCGGTTTAGAAGCTGTGGCCGCCGCCACCGCCACCGCCACCTCCACCACCACCGCCGCCTCCTCCGCCGCCACCGCCGTCGGAGGAAGAGGAAGAACTTGGTGGGTCGTAAACTCTTGTCTGACCCGTCATAACACAATTGGCATTGTGTAAATTACACTGGCTGAAAATATTATTGATTATTTCGCGGCCCTTTGCAGCTTTCTTCTTTGAATAAATTCTTATTACAATGAAATTAATTATGAATGCAAGGACCAATGCGATAAGTGCATTGCTTATGTACTTCATAGGCTGCGAAATCCGTCCGCCGCTAAGAAGTATGTTGATCTGACTGAATGCTTTTGAGGCACAGTCGTAATATCTGGCATCTGTAGCATATGTATATATATTGTCTGTGATGGTGTTGGCATATGCCTTGGTTATAGTTTTATATATATAACCGTTGCTGAATATATATACTTTACGATTATCCATATCTATGAGGAAAAGTGTTGAACTTCCCTGACCGAAATGCGAATAGGAGTAATTTCTCGCATAATCATCGGCAGATGACGGATTATAAGTTGTGGTAACGAAAGCAACGTTGCCCCATTCGGTTATCGCCTCCATTTGCGAAGAAAGCTTTGCAAGCTCATCATCGGTGAGAAGGCCGGCATCGTCATCAATGTGTACCTCATATCCGGTATCCGGATTGGTGTAATCAGTACGGGCCATACACGGAAGAGCGATGATAAGCATAAGTGTCAGCGCACTCAGCATTCCTGCCAGAAATCCGGAAATCTTATGCACGGTCATCACCTCCCTTGCGGTTAAACTGAGGAAGCCTTCTGGTTGCCAGAATGTTGTATCTTCCTATTATAGTTAAATTAGTCATAACCACGGTTATAAGAATAAGTATTGCACAGGCATAAAACCATATATCCGATACCGGGTTAACAAGACACACAATTGCTCCGACGCATGTCGCCGCAAATTCAATTATGAATACCGGAAGCCCCTTATGAGATGGCTGGTCTGTGTACTTTTTGATAGTACACAGCATGAGTACGAGTGAAGCTACCGTGCATATCGGGAGCATCAGGCTCTTTATCACACTGAAAAGTACAATTGACATTGGAACAATAATTATAAGAGCGCTTATGACCAATGCCACACCGCCTTTAAAAGTCATTTTTGATTTCTTTTTCTTGGCAGACGATCTGGCTGCGGCTCTCTTGTGCCCGATAGAATACTGGTATCCCTTGTCATCATCGCGGGCCTCGCGTTTGATTATCTTGGACAACTCACACAGATAAATAATTTGTGTAACTAATGATAATATTGCACTCACACTTACAACGGTTATCGGAGTTACTGTCATAATAAGGTTCAATAACAGGAAAATAGGCAGTGCTATAATCAGTGAACCTAAGAAATATTTGGTGATGGATACCGGGATATCGGCAGTAGCCTTGCCTGTCTGTCCATTGACGATTGAATATGCCACACGGTCTTTCTTACGGTATGACATAAAATATACCGGGAACATCGCGCTGTCAATCTGCTCGCAGTTCGTGTGAAAAACACTGTTAATCTGTCCGGGGTTTACCGGAAGTTTGGGAACTATGCCTCCGAACGCCGGTTCACGGTTAAGTTTTGATGTTGAATTACTGTTTGCAAAAGATTTGGCGTCTTCTACATATATATTGCAGTCTACATCAGCAACATCCGCATAGAAACCGCTTAATATGGCAGGCGTAAATTCTTTCATTCCGCGCACATCATAAGGTGCGATTGCACTGCTGATATTATCATCAAAAGACGATGATGCATCGAAGGACATTCCTTTATAATATGCATCAATATAGCAGCTGAGTCTGAAATGGTCAGTTATAACATAATCACCGCGACGGTATGATTTCTCACCAGGGAAACTGATATTGCCGTTCTGGCTTATGTAATAGCTCCAATACGGTATATATATCGCACGGAAACTTTCAATACGGCTCTTATCTTTAAGATCATGCGGCGCAAAAATAGCTTTACGTACAAGCTTCATATAGGCGTTCTTACAATCTTCCTTAGTCTTGCTGAACGGAATAATGTAATTCGGACGCCTGCTCTTGTCAAGCCTTGACGAGAGTATGGTCGATGCTCCGCAGAAAGAGCAGAATTCAGCAGCCGATGTTTCACTGCCGATTATCTCTCCGCCGCACTGTGGGCATGTGAATACGGTTGTCTCATATAAATCCGTACTCTCGGCATCAGTTTCCTTATTGAATGAATAAGGATCCGCAAGGGAACCGCACTGTGCGCATTTGAGCATCTGTGACGGAATATCAAATTTCATATTTCCGCCGCAATTAGGACATTCGTACATGGTAACCTCCTTATGTTTTTTATTATTTTATACTGTAATGAAAAAAAAGTAAATAAAAAATAACTAAAGTATTTACAAAAGTACAATTAATGCTATAATTATTATATAGACGTAGTGAGTAGGATTATGTCAACACGCAGGACATGGAAGCCAGCGTATTATCAAAGGAGTGATATTTTATGGCAGGGATATATGGATATAATTCAATATCGACATTGTTTTCCGGACTTAATACTTCTTCAGTAACATCCGGTATTTATAACAGTCTCTCAGAATTATCCAACATACGTTCAGGAAGTTATTATAAGCTTGCCAAGAAGTATTACGGAAGCAGTCAGGCTGATACCGCTTCCTCAGATACGGCAGTTAAAAAGAGAACTTCCAGAATGGATTATGATTATAAGAAGGGTGATTATAAGGTTAATCTTGATAATTCATCCTCCACATCCACATCTAAGGATACCGTGTCTACGATAGCCGGAGTTGAGAAGAGCGCCAAGAACCTTAAGAGCGCAGCCGATAAGCTTGTTCAGAGAGGCAGTGAGTCGGTATTTAAGCAGACGGCCGGAGAATATGATACGGATAAGATTTATGATGCGGTGAATAATTTCGCATCAGCCTATAATGATGTTATCACCAAGGCTTCGGCTTCTGATTCATCATCCATAGAGAATGCCGCTAGGTCAATGAAGAATGCCACGGCAGTTAATGCCAAAGCACTTTCAAAGATCGGCATTACAATAGGAAGCGACAATAAGCTTTCTGTTGACGAGAAGACATTTAAGGCAGCGGATATGAACAGTGTTAAGTCACTTTTTAACGGTAACGGTTCGTTCGGATATCAGACGGAAGTGAAAGCATCTATGATAGATTCGGCAGCTTCGATGGAAGCCGGAAGATCCAATACATATACCGGAAGAGGTTCATATTCTTATAACTTTAATGCCGGTAATTTATTTAACCAGAGCATTTAATAATTTCAGGATGCCCGGGCGTATCTGTTTTATGCGGATACGCCTTTTTATGTTATGGCATGCATTATAAGACAGCATGAAAGGATTATTCTATGAAAAAGAAAAGATTTTTGGCACTTGTATTAACAGCCATCATGACGGCTGCATCTCTTGCCGGATGTACATCAAAGAGTGGCAATGGATCAACAGAGGCCGGTGTGTCAACAACCGCTACCAGGCAGACAACAGGAACTCAGACACAGACAGAAGAGAAGACTGAGGAAGCGGGGGAAACATTCCCTGTGACAGTTACGGACCAGCTCGGAAGAGAAATTACGATTGAGAAGGAACCTCAGAAACTGGTAAGCGGATATTATATATCCACAAGTATTGTTATAGCACTCAACCTTGAAGATAAACTTGTCGGAGTAGAGGCTAAAGCGGGCAAGAGGGCTATATATAAGCTTGCAGCTGAGGATATAGTTAATCTTCCAAGTGTGGGAACAGCTAAAGAATTCGACCTTGAGGGGTGCGCAGCCCTTTCACCGGATCTTGTGATTGTTCCGGCAAAGCTTAAAGATAAGATTGCTTCAATGGAAGAACTCGGACTGACTGTTATAGCGGTTAATCCGGAGAATAATGACCTGCTTAAGGAAGCGGTTGAACTTATAGGTAAGGCAACAGGACAGACAGCTAAAGCTGATGACCTGGTTAAGACGGTCGATAAAGGAATATCATCACTCAAAGACAGAGTCGGAAGTGAGACTAATCCGACAGTGTATCTTGCGGGCAACAGCAATATTCTTCAGACGGCCGGTGCTAAAATGTATCAGAATACTCTTATAGAGAATGCCGGCGGAGTCAATGTGGCAGCAGAGATTGACGATAATTATTGGGCAGAGGTTTCGTATGAGCAGATTCTTAAATGGGATCCTGATTATATAATTCTTGCAGCGGATGCGGATTATACTGTTGATGATGTACTTAAAGATACTAATCTTGCCGACTGTAAGGCAGTTAAGAATGGCAATGTATATATCGTTCCGAGTGATGCGGAAGCCCTGGATTCACCGGTTCCGGCGGGATATCTCGGAAGTTATTATATTGCATCGGTTATCCATTCAGATGTTGTGAGTGAAGAAGATTTCCAGACAGAGGCAATTAATTTTTATGAGAAATTCTATGAATTTACACCATACAAGAACTAAGATAATAATTGCATGCATATTGGTGGCAGCGCTTGCGGCGCTGTCACTTATTGTGGGTAAATATCCGCTGACGGTCAAAGAACTTATCGCAGGGGATACCATGCAGCACAGAGTATTATTTAACCTGCGTATTCCGAGAACGGTTATGGCACTTATGGGCGGAACCGGACTGGGAGTGGCAGGTTTTGTTTTTCAGACGATTTTTAAGAATCCGCTCGCGGCTCCTGATATTATAGGAGTTTCCAGCGGGGCAAGTGCAGGTGCAGCTTTCTCGATAGTGTTTATTTCATCCGGAATGATAACGGTAACGGTGAGTGCTTTTGCCGGCGGAGTGATTGCGGTGTTGCTTTCGCTGATTCTTGCGGGATTTACCAAAGGAAGTAAAAGCATATCAATCGTTCTTGCCGGAATAGCCGTGCAGGCCCTTTCACAGACTGCACTTATGGTTTTTAAACTGGCAGCAGACCCGGAGAAACAGCTTGTGTCCATAGAATACTGGATTATGGGAAGCCTTAACGGCATAAGCATCACGAAAATTCCTTTTTCGGCGGGAGTCTGTATTGCATGCATTGCAATAATATTTATATTCGGAAGACAGCTTCTTATGCTGTCGCTTGACGAAGGAGAGGCACGGATGCTTGGAGTGCCTGTCAGATGGATGAGATTTGCATTATTGCTAATTGCGACATTTATGGTTGCGGCTATCATCAGCCTTACGGGTCTTATAAGCTTTGTGGGACTTATTGCACCGCACAGCGCAAGACTTTTAACAGGTGATAACCGTAAATCTACGATGATACTATCGGGACTTTCGGGAGCAATTATTCTGACCGGGGCGGACATCCTTGCCAGAAGCGTGGCAGCGGTGGAACTTCCTGTGAGCGTGTTTACATCAATAATCGGAGCACCTTTTTTGGTTATGCTCGTGATCAGGAGGTGTAAGAAATATGAATGATTTCTTCACGGCTGGAAGTATAACGGCAGGATACGGCCGGCAAATAATACTGAACGGGTTGGATTTTACATTGTCAGACGGTGAGATTACAGGTATTCTCGGATCTAACGGATGCGGCAAGTCAACTCTCATGAAAGCTATCATACATGATATTTCGTATAAAGGATGTTTTACACTTGACGGAAGAATTTTGTCGGAGATAAAGGGCAGAAAGCTTGGCTCTATGATAAGCTATGTACCGCAGAAAAGTGGAATTTCGATATCCATGCCGGTCATAGATGTTGTTATGATGGGTTTTAATCCGGATATGCATCTGCTTCAGAATTACAGTGCGGTACAGTTTGATAAAGCTTATGAGGCAATGAAGATTGCGGGGGTGTATGAACTTCGCGACAGGGATTATCTTTCATTAAGTGAGGGTCAGAAACAGTTATGTATAATGGCCAGAACAATAGTGGAAGATGCAAGGCTGCTGCTTCTTGATGAACCGGAGAGCGCCCTTGATTTCAGGCACAGATATGAACTTATATCGCTTCTGAAGCGTATGGTTACCCCGAAACGTGCTGCGCTCATATGTCTTCATGATACTAATCTTGCATTGAGGCTTTGCGATAATATTCTTCTTATGCGGGACGGGCGGATAGAAGATTCCATACGCCCGGCAGCTGACAGCTATGAAGTTGTATATAATGCACTTTCAAAAATCTATGGCAATATCACGCTTATCGAAACAGCCGGAAATTATGTCATGTCATGGGGATGCAATGATACCTCCGGACATATGTACGATGCCGCTACGGTTTATGATGAATATATGGCATCAGGTAAAAAACATCTTATTGTAACCGGAGCAATAGGAAGCGGAAAGACGACGCTGCTGCGTGATATATTGAAAGAAACCGGAATAAATATGCCGGGACTTATAACCAAAGCAATATCTGAAAACTGCGTTGCGATATACGATAACGTATCGGGCAATGTCGGAATAATCGGAAAGTACATGGGCGGAGATGGCAGAACCAACAAAATGCAGACCGTTCAAAGCGGATTTGATAATGTTGCCATACCTGCGATAAAAAGGGCGCTTTCAGATGAAAAATGTAAATATTTTGTGATGGATGAGATCGGATATCTTGAGCAGAGCCATGATGGATTTAAAGAGGCCCTTATTAATTTATGGGACAGCAAATGTGTAATGGCTGTTGTGCGCGGACAGCACATTCCGTTTCTTGACGACATAAAGAACAGGGATGATGTGTTTGTTATAAATATGGATGGTGATAAGTTATGAAAATAATAGCGAAAATCCATACGGATTTTACGGATAAATTCGGTATACCGAGGCAGAGCGGAATGGTGCCTGAACTTATGGGACGCATAGTTTTTGAACCGGAATACCGGAACATTACGGCACTTAAAGGACTGGAAGGATTTAATTATATATGGCTCATATGGGAATTTTCACGTTCGGTAAGGGATAGCTGGTCGCCGACTGTCAGACCGCCGAGACTCGGAGGGGATACCAGAGTCGGTGTGTTTGCAACACGTTCTCCGTTCAGACCGAATCCAATCGGATTGTCGTGCGTGAAACTTCAGAAGATACAACAAGAAAAAGACGGACCGGTTATATATGTTTCGGGAGTGGATATTCTTGACGGGACACCAATATATGATATTAAACCATATCTGCCGCATTCAGACATGAAAAGTGATGCGACAGGCGGCTTCGCCGACAGATTCAGTGGATACAGGCTTGACGTGGTAATAGCACCCGATGTGGAATGTGATATGTCAGAGGACAGGAAGGCTGCACTCACCGGAGCACTTTCTCTTGATCCGCGCCCATCGTATCAGGATGATCCCGACAGGATATACGGTATGGATTTTGCCGGATACAATGTTAAATTTAAAGTTGATGGCAGCGTGCTTACTGTTATAAAAATAACTAATTGTCAACCTTAATAATAAAATGGTTGACAATTAAATGCCGCTGATGTATAGTTTATCTCAGTTTACAGCATAAAAAGGAGAAACTATATCATGGATAAGACAATTGAAACCGGAAATATTAAGCCGGTATACAAAACAAGAGATTATGTTCTTAATATTACACTTATGGGACTTATGACAGCACTCATATGCGTGCTTGCACCACTGTCAATCCAGCTCCCGGGACAGGTACCTATTTCACTTACACTTATGGCTATTTATTTTACCGTATATCTTCTCGGAGGCGCCAAAGGAACCGTATGTGTTGTTCTCTATCTTCTTCTCGGAATGATAGGACTTCCTGTATTCTCAGGATTTACCGGCGGACTCGGTAAACTTGCGGGACCTACCGGCGGATATCTTATCGGATTCATATTTACAGCAGCTATCTGCGGAGGCACACTCTGGCTTGGCAAGGGTAAGCTCTGGGTGTATGTAATCGGAATGGTTTTAGGATGTGCGGTTGCATATTTATTCGGTACATTCTGGTTTATGTTTTCAATGGGAACAGGCATGAAATATACACTTTCCGTATGTGTAATTCCGTTTATTCCTTTTGATATTGCCAAGATTGTTGCAGTGGCAATTGTCGGAACACTTGTTAAAAAATTATTACATAAGATAGACGGACTGCAGACCGTTATTAAATATTAGTCCTTGCATTGTGCGTCGAATAGTGATATAATCCTCTGCAAATGGCACAAAGGAAGGCGCATTAATTATGGTAAAGAAGTTAATATTGGTTACGTCTCCACCTGCCTGTGGTAAGACGTTTATATCTAAAGCATTGGCAAAGAGACTGCCACATGTTGTATATCTTGATAAAGATACATTGATTCCGCTCTCAAAGAGAATTTTTGCGGTAGCAGGTGAAGAATATAACAGAAGCAGTGATTTTTTTGAGGAAAATATAAGGGATTATGAGTATGATGTAATAGTTGATCTTGCACTTGAAGCACTTGAATATGAAGACATCGTACTTATTAATGCTCCGTTTACGAGAGAGATTCGTGATACCGGATACATGGACAACCTTAAGGCTAAGCTTGCCGGCAAGGGTGCGACTCTTGTGATAATCTGGGTTGAGACATCTCCGGAGATTGTACATGAGCGTATGGTTTCGCGTGATTCTGACAGGGACACATGGAAGCTTGAACATTGGAATGAATACATAAGCGGATGTAATTTTGAGATTCCGGAGAATTTGTATGATCCGGATCATGAAGATGGTCTTCTTATATTTAAGAATAATAATGACCAGGAATATGAAGAGTCTATGAAGAACATTGCGAGTGTTCTTGAGCGTACGATGAAGCAGTAACGCATAATAAGAAGCCTTTCGGGCGATGAGCCCGGAAGGCTTTTTGATTTACCGGATATTCTGTTTTAAACAGGTTTTGATATCATCTTCCGGATTGCTTATCTGCCTTAAACCGAATGTGTCAGTAAGGTATTGAAGAACATTCGGACTGATGAAAGCAGGAAGTACGGGACCGAGATAAATATTACGTATCCCAAGACTTAATAATGCGAGGAGCACTGCTACGGCTTTCTGTTCATACCATGATATAATAAGTGAAAGCGGCAGTCCGTTTATATCGGTTCCGAAAGCATCCGCAAGAGCAGTAGCTATTACAACAGCAGAGTATGCATCATTGCACTGACCAACATCAAGAAGACGGGGAAGCCCGGAGATTTCACCAAAATCAAGCTTGTTAAAACGGTATTTGCCGCAGGCTAGTGTTAAGATGATGCAGTCATCAGGTACCATTCTGGCAAAATCCGTAAAATAATTACGGCCGGGTCTTGCACCGTCACAGCCTCCTATAAGGAAGAAATGACGTAATCTGCCGCTTTTGACAGCATCCACAATCTGGGATGCATAACTTAAGGTCGTTTTGTGTCCGAAGCCTACAAGGATGTTTTTAATTTCTTCGTCTTCGGGGAATCCCCCAAGTTCAAGAGCCTGATTGATTATTTCACTGAAATCTTTGGTTCCGTCGGGATTTCGCCCGATGTGTTTCACACCATCCCATCCGACAACATTGGTGCTGTATATACGATCTTTGTATGATTCACGCGGTTTCATAAGGCAGTTGGTTGTCATAAGGATGCAGCCGGGAAGATTGTCAAATTGTTTCTGCTGATCCTGCCATGCACCTCCGAAATTGCCGGCGAGATGAGTGTATTTCTTGAGTCCGGGATATCCGTGGCATGGCAACATCTCACCGTGAGTATATATATTGATACCTTTGCCGGAGGTCTGCTCAAGAAGCATTTCAAGGTCTTTTAAGTCGTGACCCGATACGATTATAAAAGGCCCTTTTTTGATGTGCACATTTACCTCGTGCGGTGTGGGGTCGGAGTAAACGCTTGTATTGGCCTCATCGAGTTTCTTCATTATCTCTATTGCCATTTCTCCGGTACGCATAGTCAGGCGGATTAATTCTTCAACGCCCATATTGTCATCTGTTGTGGAACAAAGTGCTTCCACATAGAAATCATCTACAGAATCACTGTAATATCCCAGTTCCCTTGCCTGATGTCCGTAAGCGCTGATTCCTTTCAGACCGTACACGATGGTCTGGCGCAATGAACGGATGTCCGGGTCAAGATCTGCATCATACATGATACCGGCAATAGGAGCATCTTTTAACATTTCTGTTTTGGTATCGGGCAGATTATAGGACGCGTGCGCGGTATCTATAGCGGGTTTTCGGACATGCGTGCGAAGTTCTTCTTTGATTTTTTGTGATTCCTTGAGCAGTTTTACATGTGCTTCGGGGTCAAAATTAACATTTGTCAGCGTTGTAAAAAGGCTGTTCTCTATAAATTTCACAATATCTTTACTTATATGCTCCCCTTTGTCGAGAAGTACTTTTGCATAACATGATATGCCTTTTATCTGAAAAATGAGTAAATCCTGCAGGCCGGCAATCTCAGGTGTTTTGCCGCATACTCCGAGTTTGGTGCAGCCTTTGCCTCCGGCCGTCTGTTCGCATTGGTAACAGAACATATCGTAATTCAGTTCCATATTGTTTCCCATATTACACCTCCGTTAGTGTTCTCATTAATATTCTTTACATTAAATGCTTTTTACATACATTTTACGGATGAAAGGATTTGGATTTTACAAAGACGGTTTATTCTATGCCTTGTAATCGAGAAGAAAAGGAGGAAAGAAAATCAATGAAGGTGAATCTTAATTCAGTGGAAAAAGTTAAAAGCTTCGTAAATGAAGTATCACGCTTTGACACCGAAGTCGATCTTGTTTCATCACGGCATGTCATTGACGCGAAATCATTAATGGGTATTTTCAGTTTAGACCTTTCCAAACCCGTAGAAGTAGAGGTTTGTGATAAGACGAAAGAACCGTATGTTTTTGAAAAACTCAGAGAATATGCATAAGGACAATTGAATAAGAAAAAGAATTTTTAAGTTTTAAAGGAGAAATTTATTATGAAGAAGAATTTATTCACAAAGGCAGCAGCATTCATCGCTGTCGCAGCACTCACAGCAGGAACATTTGCAGGATGCTCAAACTCAGGCTCAAAGGACAATGCTACAACAGAAGCAGGAGCAACAAAGGCAGAACAGACAACAGATAAGCAGGATAACAACGCTGCAGCTGATTTCGATACATCAAAAGATATCACAGTAGTAACAAGAGAAGAAGGCTCAGGAACAAGAGGAGCTTTCGTAGAACTTACAGGTGTTGAGCAGAAAAATTCCGACGGTAAGAAAATTGATATGACAACCGAAGAAGCAATCGTTCAGTCAAGCACACAGAACGTAATTACAGCAGTAAACGGTGATACATATGCAATCGGTTATGTTTCACTCGGATCACTCAACAAGGATGTTAAGGCTGTTAAGGTAGACGGAGCTGAAGCTACGGTTGATACAGTTAAGTCAGGTGAATATAAAGTACAGCGTCCGTTTAACATCGCAACAAAGGATGATGTAAGCGATGCAGCCAAGGATTTCATCAGCTACATCATGAGCTCAGAAGGACAGGCGATCATCGAAGACAATGGTTACATCAAAGTTGACGATGCAGCAGCGGCTTATGCAGCAACAGATGCCAAGGGCGAAGTCAAGATATCAGGTTCTTCATCAGTAACACCTGTAATGGAGAAACTCAAAGAAGCATATGAGAAAGTTAACTCAAACATTACAATCACAATCAACCAGAGCGATTCTTCAACAGGTATGAAGGATGCAGCAGAAGGAATCAGCGATATCGGAATGGCTTCAAGAGATTTGAAGGACAGCGAGCTTGAAACACTTAAGAATACAGTAATTGCAAAAGATGGTATCGCAATTGTAGTAAACAATGCATCACCTATAGAAAATCTTACATCAGACCAGATTATGAAGATTTACACAGGTGAGATTACAACCTGGGCAGATGTAAAATAATAAATGCAGATGAATTAATGCAGGACCGGTACATGAAATAATGTACCGGCCGCATTTGCATAATATAAGGGCCGCATAAAACGGTATTACCTTAAAGGAGTTTTGAATGAGAAAAGTTGCAGATAAAATAATGGAAATAGTTTTTCTGGTGCTGGCGTGCGTATCAATCGTTGCGGTAGTCATTGTATGCTATTTCATGTTCTCAAGAGGGATTCCCGCAATCAGACAGATAGGATTAGGCGAATTTATTACGGGCAAAATCTGGAAACCGACATATGATTATTTCGGAATACTGCCTATGATAGTGGGAAGCCTTATGGTAACAGCAGGGGCGTTGGTTATAGGCGTGCCGGTTGGAATCTTTATGGCAGTGTTCATGGCGAGGTTCTGTCCCCGGATTATATATAAAATAGCAAATCCTATAGTTAATCTTCTTGCAGGAATACCTTCCATTATATATGGATTTTTCGGTATGATGATAGTCGTTCCGTTCATCCGTGAACATATAGGCGGTAAGGGATACAGCATTCTTTCCGCATCAATAATACTTGGCATAATGATTCTTCCGACAATAATAAGCGTATCGGAGGCTGCTATAAAGGCGGTACCGGAGAGCTATTATGAAGGAGCGCTTGCGCTTGGCGCAACCAAAGAGATAAGTGTATTCAAAACGGTTCTTCCGGCAGCCAAATCAGGAATTATGGCAGCGGTTACACTTGGAATCGGCAGGGCAATCGGTGAGACTATGGCAGTGCAGATGGTAGTCGGCAATCAGCCAAGACTTCCGCACAGTATTCTCGACGGTGTAAGAACACTTACCACCAATATAGTAACCGAAATGGGATATGCAGCGGATCTGCACAGAGAGGCACTCATTGCGACAGGCGTTGTGCTTTTTGTGTTCATACTGATAATCAATCTCCTGCTTGCGTTTATTAAAAGGAGGAAGGACTGATGAAAATGCGTGGAAAAATAAGTTCGGTTATTTTAAGAATTGTGATGTATGCGTCAGCGGGCTTTACGGCAGCGGCATTGCTCTTCATACTCGGTTATATTCTTGCAAAAGGCATTCCGAATCTGACATCACCGGGACTGTTTGCGTGGGAATATACATCTGACAATGTATCATTAGTGCCGGCAGCGATAAATACACTTATGCTTGTGGCACTTGCGCTTGTTATGTCAATTCCATTCGGAATCGGCTCCGCGATATATCTTACCGAATATGCCAAAAAAGGCAACAAATTCGTAAGCATCATCCGTGTTACAACGGAAACATTGAGCGGTATCCCGTCAATCATATACGGACTTTTCGGTATGCTTTTTTTCGTAACGGCGCTCAAATGGCAGTATTCGATACTTGCCGGTGCTGCAACAGTTGCAATAATGGTTCTCCCGACAATAATGAGAACCACCGAAGAAGCGCTTCTTGCAGTTCCGGACTCATTCCGTGAAGCAAGTCTTGCACTCGGTGCGGGTAAAATAAGAACAATTTTTAAAATAGTACTTCCGTCGGCAATGCCTGGAATCCTTTCCGGTGTAATACTTGCAATAGGACGTATGGTGGGAGAGACAGCAGCATTACTGTATACATCAGGTGCGGTTGCATCTGTAGCAAAGGGCGTTATGAGTCCGGGCAGAACTCTCGCCATTCATATGTACACAATATCGTCGGAAGCATTTCACACGAACCAGACGTTCGCAACTGCAGTCGTACTTCTTGTGATTGTGTTTATACTTAACGCGCTCGCATCATTTGTTGCGAAGAAATTAACCAAGAAGTAACAGGAAGTAAGGAGATAATCATATGGCAGACAAATATCAGGTTGAAAATCTTAATTTGTATTACGGAAATTTCCAGGCACTTAAAGATATCAATCTTAATATCAAAGAAAAAGAAATAACGGCATTTATCGGACCGTCAGGCTGCGGTAAATCGACATTCATAAAGACACTCAACAGAATGAACGATTTGGTTGCAGGCTGTAAAATTACGGGAAAGGTTCTTCTTGACGGCGAGGATATTTTCGGAAAGATGGATGTGTGTGCGCTCAGAAAAAGAGTCGGCATGGTATTCCAGAAACCGAATCCGTTCCCGATGAGTGTATATGATAATATAGCATTCGGACCGAGAACACACGGCATCAAGTCAAAATCAAAGCTTGATGAAATTGTTGAAAAATCATTAAGAGATGCCGCTATATGGGATGAACTTAAGGACAGACTTAAGAAATCTGCACTTGGCCTTTCAGGCGGACAGCAGCAGAGACTCTGCATTGCAAGGGCACTTGCGGTAAAGCCGGAGGTAATCCTTATGGACGAACCGACATCGGCACTTGACCCGATATCGACATCCAAAATAGAGGATTTGGTAATGGAACTTAAGAAAGACTACTCGATTATCATGGTAACACATAATATGCAGCAGGCAGTCAGAGTAGCGGATAAAACAGTTTTCTTCCTTCTTGGCGAGATAATTGAATCAGGAGAAACACAGCAGATTTTCTCAATGCCTAAGGACAAGAGAACAGAAGATTATATTTCAGGGAGGTTTGGCTGATGAGAGACAAATACGAGCTTCAGTTAAAGCAGCTTAATGATTTAATGATACATATGGGAAGCCTTATTGAGGCAGCGATTGAGATGGCGATTGAAGCACTTGTAAAGGGAGATGCGGACAAGGCACGCGAAGCAGTTGAGTTTGACGATACAATCGATCAGACCCAGAAAGATATTGAAAGCCTTTGTATGCGTATTCTTCTTATGCAGCAGCCGGTAGCCACCGATTTAAGATTTGTGTCAACCGCACTTAAGCTTGTAACCGATATGGAAAGAATCGGAGATCATGCGGCTGATATATCAGAAATTACAATTTCACTTGTCGGATCCGAATATGTCAAGGATCTGGATGTCATCAAGGAAATGGCAGCAAAAACCAGTGGTATGGTAATCAAGAGCGTGGAATCTTATGTAAGCAGAAATACCGAAGAGGCCAAAGAAGTCATAGCATATGATGATGTCATTGATGATCTTTTTATCATGGAAAAAGATGAGATTGTCAGGATGATCGGAGAGAATCCTAAATGCGGAAGCGAAGCGACGGACCTGCTTATGATTGCCAAGTATTTCGAGAGAATCGGAGATCACGCAAGCAATATTGCCGAGTGGGCGCTTTATGCGAAGACCGGTGATATCAATGTTATACAGTAAGTAAAATTTCTGTGAAATTTACTTTGATTTTACATTAGCGCTATTTGATTTTTACAATGGATTTATATGATGTTTACATCAAATGTAAAAGAGAGGTAAACTATGGATTTCTTTAATGTACTTTCGCTGTTGGGAGGTCTGGCACTGTTTCTTTACGGAATGAATGCAATGGGTGACGGTCTTGCCAAATTATCGGGCGGCAAAATGGAAAAAATTCTTGAAAAACTTACAACCACGAAAGCTAAGGGTGTGCTCTTGGGTGCCGGTGTAACGACGGTTATACAGTCATCTTCGGCTACGACTGTTATGGTTGTAGGTTTTGTCAATTCCGGAATCATGAAGCTGCGTCAGGCAGTCGGAATTATTTTCGGTGCCAATATCGGTACTACAATCACTGCCTGGATTTTGAGCCTTTCCGGTATCCAGAGTGATAATTTTTTCATAAGATTATTAAAACCGAGCTCTTTTTCACCGGTACTTGCGGTAATCGGTGTTGCGTTTCTGCTTTTTTCCAAGAAGGATAAGAGAAAAAATATAGGATCAATTCTTGTGAGTTTTGCAGTTCTCATGTTCGGTATGGAAGCCATGAGCGGCGCGGTTGAAGGCCTTAAGAATGTGCCGGAATTTACTCATTTATTCACAATGTTCTCAAATCCGTTACTCGGAATCCTTGTCGGAGCAGTACTTACGGGAATCATACAGAGTTCATCGGCGTCTGTCGGAATCCTTCAGGCACTTTGCGTAACGGGTGCAATTAATTTCTCAAGCGCGATTCCGATCATTCTCGGACAGAACATAGGAACCTGTGTTACGGCACTTATTTCAAGTATCGGAGCCAGCAAGAATGCCAAGCGTGCAGCATTTGTACATTTGTATTTTAATATAATCGGTTCGGCACTTTTCATGGCATTATTCTACGGAATAAACGCATTTGCGCAATTTGCCTTTATGGATATGGCGGCCAACGAAATGGGCATAGCTATCGTTCACACGACATTCAATGTGCTTGCAACACTCGTACTCCTGCCATTCTCGGATATTCTCGTCAAGCTTGCAACGCTTACCGTCCGCGACAAAAAGACGGGTATCGAACCGGTTGAGGAGGATTTCAAGCTTCTTGATGAACGTTTTCTTGAGAAACCAGCATTTGCAGTTGAACAATGTATCAAGACTGCAGCCAACATGGCTGATATAGTACGCAAAAGTGTGGATGATGCAATTTCTCTTTTTGATAATTATGACAGTGAGGTTGCGGCGGCAATTGCCGATTCGGAAAGCCTTGTTGACCGTTATGAGGATGAACTCGGAACTTATCTTGTAAAGGTCAGCACCAAGAGCATAAGTGAGCACGATTCAACAGTTGTGTCCAAGCTTCTGCACAGTATAGGTGATTTTGAAAGAATTTCCGATCATGCGCTTAATCTGTGCCAGGCGGCATCAGAGATGAACAGTAAAAAAATAGATTTTTCAAGTGAAGCGCATAAGGAACTTAATATAGTACAGAATGCCGTTAAGCAGGTACTTGCCGAGGCGGTTGACAGCTTTACATCAGATGATAAGACTCTTGCCGCAGAAGTGGAACCGCTTGAGGAGGTAATTGACGATCTTCAGGATGACCTTAAAATCCGCCATATCGAGAGGCTTAAGAATGGCCAGTGTACCATTGAACTTGGATTTATCTTATCTGATATTATGACAAATTATGAGAGGATAGCGGATCACTGCTCCAATATCGCGGTGTGTGTCCTTCAGCTTGAGGAGCGTGACCTTGAGGCGCATGATTATCTGATAAAGATGAAGACGGACAATGAAGATTTCAAACAGAAATACAAAAAATATAAAAATTTGTATGTATTGCCGCAATGTGATAGAATGTAAATCAGAAAAAGGAGGCAGTTATGGCGAATATTTTTATCGTGGAAGATGACAGCAACATACGTGAAATTGAGATGTTTGCGCTTAAGAACAGTGGATATCTCGTTGAAGGTTTTGAAAATGCGAAAGATTTTTTTAGGCGTCTGGCAGAAAAGAAGCCCGATTTAGTCCTTCTTGATATAATGCTTCCTGACATTGATGGAATGGAAATCCTGTCAAGGATTAAGAACGTGCCTGAGACCAAGCGTATTCCGGTAATCATGGTAACTGCCAAGACAACAGAAATTGATAAGGTCAAGGGCCTTGATACCGGTGCTGACGATTATATAACCAAACCGTTTGGCGTAATGGAACTTATATCGCGTGTAAAGGCACTTTTAAGGCGTACAAATGATATGAACGAGGACAAGGTGCTTACACTTAGCGAGATTACGATGGATCTTGACAAGAGAACAGTAACTGCCGGTGGCGTCCAAGTGGAGCTTACATATAAGGAATTCGAGTTGTTAAGGCTCCTGCTCCAGAATGCCGGGATAGTTCTCAGCCGTGACATAATAATGGAACGTATCTGGGGTGCTGATTTTGAGGGTGAATCAAGGACTCTTGATATGCACATCAAGACCTTGAGACATAAACTCGGTGAATCCGGTGCACATATTAAAACGGTAAGAAATGTAGGATATCAGGTAGAATAATTTACTATGAAGAAGAAAATCAACATTCAGATGCTTGTTATGGTGGGTATAGCCATAATTCTTACAGCCATATTGTCCATCGCTGTTTTCTACGAGGTGTTTAAGCGGGAGATGGCTGACAGCCTTGCCAGATACACAAGGCTTTTGAGCAATACAATCGAAAATTATGAGGTCAACAATATTGAGACACTGCTTTCCGGAGAGAACGGGATTCTTGAAAATGAGAAAAATAACGGAATAAGAGTCAGTATTATCGATAAAAAAGGAAATGTTATATACGATAACTACTATGAGACATCCAAGCTTCAGGATCATAGTGACCGCCCGGAAATAGAGCAGGCTTTTAAAGACGGTGAAGGCCAGCAGATACGTCAGTCAGATACGATGGGCAAGGATATTTTTTACTATGCGGTCCGTATGGACAATGGAATGGTAGTACGTGTCGCAAAGGAAGCGAGCAGTCTTTTGAGCATATTCCGTTCGGCTTTCCCGATTCTCGGAATTGTACTTGTGCTGACATTCGTGACATGTTTTATACTTACACATTACCTTGCAAAGAGCCTGATCACGCCTATCGAGGGCGTCGCCAATAATATGGACCACATTGAAAATGTGCAGATTTATAAGGAACTGGAGCCTTTCGTAACCACGATAAAGCAGCAGCATGAGGATATCCTTAAGAGTGCAATGATGCGTCAGGAGTTTACCGCCAATGTCACGCATGAGCTCAAAACTCCGCTGACATCCATATCGGGATATGCGGAACTCATTGAGAATGGAATGGCGCAGGGGGATGATGTAGAGCGTTTTGCAACGGAAATCCACCGCAATGCAAAGCGTCTACTATCTCTCATAAATGATACATTAAGGCTTTCGGAACTTGATTCCAATGATGGAGACCTTCTGATGGAGGACGTTAATCTTTATGATGTAGCATCAAATTGTGTCAACATGCTTACACTTCATGCCGAGGAAAATGATGTGAAGTTCCACTTAAAGGGCAGCAACACGCATGTAAAGGGCAGCCACAGCATGATTGAGGAACTTGTGTATAATCTCTGCGATAATGCCATCCGGTACAACCGTGAAGGTGGCAACATCTGGGTTGTGGTAGACCCGGAGGATCATTCAATACTTGTATCGGATGACGGTATCGGTATCTCTGAGGAAAACCAGTCGCGCATCTTTGAGCGCTTTTACCGCGTGGACAAGAGCCGCTCCAGAAAAACCGGCTCAACCGGGCTTGGACTTGCCATCGTTAAGCATATTGCCGAGCAGCATGGTGCGAAGATTGAACTTACCAGTGCCGAGAATGTCGGCACCACGATTAAGGTCATATTCCCGAATCCTGACAAATAAATTACATGTTTTTTACAAATCCTGTGAATTATTTTTACCTAGTAATGATATCTTGTAATCATCAAAGAGGTGATGATCATGAGTTACATATTAAAAATAAGCCGCAGGATTTGTAATGAAAATATAATAGGAATCAGAAGCATTTTTGTGATTGTCAATATGATAATCACAGCTGCAGCCGGAGCCGCAGCATGGCTCATAGTTGACTGGTTCGCCAATTTACCGGTGATTTCCCTTATCTGTGCGATGGGATATCCGGCAGTGTTTATCGGCTTCATCGGAAGTATCTTCTATCTTATGAATAAGGATGTGTGGTAATGCGCACGTCCTTTTTTGCACTAAAAAATAATTCCCCGTTGAAATGCGTTCCCCATTAGTGTAATATAGAATTAAGTGTATATTGCACACACATCAGGAGGAACAGTAATGAACAAAGAACTAGTTATAGTTATAGACTTTGGCGGTCAGTACAACCAGCTCGTTGCGCGCCGTGTCAGAGAATGTAACGTATATTGTGAGATTTATTCTTACAAGACGGACATTGCCAAAATCAAGGCGATGAATCCCAAGGGAATAATTCTCACCGGCGGTCCGAACAGCTGCTACGAGGACGGAGCACCTACCTGCACGGAGGAGCTTTTCAATCTCGGAGTTCCTGTACTCGGTCTCTGCTACGGTGCACAGCTCATGATGCATGTGCTTGGCGGCAAGGTTGAGAAAGCGCCTGTCCGCGAGTACGGCAAGACAGAGGTCATGGTTGACAATTCGTCCGCTCTTTTTACGGATGTATCACCTACTACAATTTGCTGGATGAGTCATTTTGATTATATTTCCAAGGTTGCTCCGGGCTTCAGAATCTGCGCCCACACAGCCGACTGCCCTGTCGCAGCCGCTGAGGATGCATCCCGTAACCTTTATGCAATACAATTCCATCCGGAGGTTCTCCACACCAAGGAGGGCACCAAGATGCTCCACAATTATGTCCGCGGTATCTGCGGTTGTGCCGGAGACTGGAAGATGGATGCTTTCGTTGAGAACACCATCAGGGAAATCAGGGAAAAAGTCGGTGACGGCAAGGTTCTCCTCGCTCTTTCGGGCGGTGTCGATTCTTCCGTTGCAGCCGGTCTTCTCTCAAGAGCCATCGGCAAGCAGCTTACCTGCGTGTTCGTTGACCACGGCCTTCTCCGTAAGAATGAGGGCGATGAGGTTGAGCAGGTATTCGGTCCGAACGGCCAGTTTGATCTTAACTTTATAAGGGTAAATGCACAGGAACGTTACTACAGCAAACTCGCAGGAGTAACAGAACCTGAGCAGAAGAGAAAGATAATCGGTGAAGAATTTATCCGTGTATTTGAGGAAGAAGCTAAGAAAATAGGTGCCGTTGACTTCCTTGCCCAGGGAACAATCTACCCTGACGTAGTCGAGAGCGGTCTCGGCGGCGAGTCCGCAGTCATCAAGTCCCACCACAATGTCGGCGGCCTTCCTGACTATGTAGACTTCAAGGAAATCATCGAGCCTCTCCGCAATCTTTTTAAGGATGAGGTCCGCAAGGCAGGCCTTGAGCTTGGAATCCCTGAAAAACTCGTGTTCCGTCAGCCATTCCCGGGCCCTGGTCTCGGAATCCGTATCATCGGCGAGGTTACAGCCGAGAAGGTCCGCATCGTGCAGGATGCCGATGCCATCTACCGCGAGGAAATTGCCAATGCCGGTCTTGACCGTTCAATCGGCCAGTACTTCGCGGCCCTTACCAACATGCGTTCCGTCGGAGTCATGGGCGATGAGCGTACCTACGATTATGCCGTTGCACTCCGCGCAGTCAACACCGTTGACTTCATGACCGCCGAGGCAGCCGACATTCCATTCGACGTCCTCCAGACGGTAATGAGCAGAATCATCAACGAGGTAAGAGGCGTAAACAGAGTATTCTACGATTTGACGAGCAAACCACCTGGAACGATTGAGTTTGAATAACGGATTAGAATGCCGAAAGCCTGTATTTATGCGGGTTTCCGGCATTTGTTTTATCAAATGGCTCT